>CEQP01017218.1_pt1 | contig 31907 bp, 29 predicted proteins | sample 356291 | NCBI WGS metagenome assembly CEQP01 (sample SAMEA2621221, study PRJEB7988) | marine metagenome | isolation source: saline water (ENVO:00002010), including | reverse complement strand
GATTCTTTTCAACCTGAAGGATTTACATTACTTGCCAAAGACAGTATTTTCATGATGCCTCATTTAGGTGTTCTTGCGCAGGTGCACCCCAAGGCCGCAATGGAGGTTTTTGAGAATGATTGCCTGATATATTTAGGAACGGTTATTGCCCCAGTTGGCACTGGGGATTACGGTAGTCATTGCCTCCAATATAAAATAGACTTTATTTCTGGAGAAGAGTCAGCCAAAATAAAATTTGGGGAAATAAGAATTATTCCTTTATCAGCGGAGCAGACTGTTAAAGTTACAATTGAACCTGAAAAAGAGTTTGACATGGGTTTAGGTTATGGTAAAGCTATCACCAAAAGTGTAAGAGGTGGGCAGATTGGGTTAATTATTGACTGTAGAGGACGACCTATTGCTTTTGGGAATGACTCTACCACCAATAAAGCTAGAGTTACTGAATGGGTAGAGTCAGCCAATCTTTATCCTAAAAAAATAAAACGCCCCATGAAAAAAGAAAAAAACCAATTGCCCAGCTCTGATCAGGCGCAAGTTTTTTCACCAGGTTTAAAAGTGAAAAACAATACTAAAATAGTAAAAAATAGAATATTACCTATAAATGGTAAGGTTCTTCCAAAAGTTGATGATCATGTCCTTTCAACCGACGTTGTCGCAGAAACTTTTATGCCTGGTGATATCTATCCCATTAATATCTCAACTAGACTTTCAATTCCTCCCTCTGATTTGCTAGAATGTGTAAAAGTAAAAATTGGAGATGAAATATCCGTTGGCGATATCATAGCCGAGACCAAAGGAATTTTTGGAATGTTCAAATCTGTATTAAAATCCCCTTATAAGGGCACTGTGGAAACAATTTCAGATGTTACTGGTCAGATAATTTTAAGAGGGAAACCTCATCCAGTCAGTATTTCAGCATTTACCCCCGGAAAAGTGGTGAAGATCATAAAAGATCAAGGGGTCGCAATTGAATCAAATATTTCTTTAATTCAAGGCATATTTGGTATTGGGGGTGAGGCATTCGGAAAAATAAAGTTGGCATGCAAAAACCCTGATGAGACACTTGATTCAGAAAAAATCAATCATGATATGAAAGGATCAATAATTGTTGGTGGCTCGAGAATTACATCTGAAGCTGTAAAAAAGGCTATAAAAATTGGAGCAGTAGGTTTGGTATCGGGGGGGATTGACGACCAAGATTTAAAGGAAATATTAGGATATGACTTAGGGGTTGCTATAACTGGCGCCGAAAAAATTGGTATTACCATTATCATCACTGAGGGATTTGGAAATATAGCAATGGCAAATCGAACCTTTAAGTTATTAAAACTAAATGAAAACAAATTTTCTTCCATCAACGGAAAAACTCAAATAAGAGCTGGCGTCATGAGGCCAGTTATTGTCAGTGAACCGGATATAAATAAAACTGAAGAAAGGGATTTAAATCGTGAAGTGACATCCTCAACCTTAAAAAAGGGCACCGCAGTGAGGATCATACGAGATCCATATTTTGGCTTAATTGGGGAGATCTACTTTTTACCTTCGGGCCCACAAACCCTGGAGTCTGGCACCAAAACACGAGTTCTGGATGTTCTTGTCAAAAATGGTGATATTATTACTGTTCCTAGAGCAAATATTGAAAGAATTGAAGGTTAGTGTAAATTGAAAAAAATCTTATTATACATTTATCTTGCCCCACACCTTATGTTTTCAGCTAAATCTGAACTGTTTGCACAATCGGCCGGTGCGCTAAGTCCACCTCAAAGTATTTCAGCATCAGACTTCCCGTGGGATCATGGTGATAAAATTAACTTAAAATGGAACTTATCAGAAAAAAACAAGAGGGTTTCATTTTTTATAATTGAGCAGAGTAGTTTAAATAAAGATGATGATTTCGTACAGGTTGGGAAAGTTGATTCCAATGTAAATGAGTTTACAGTTCAAGGTTTAGACAAAAATAGTTCATATTATTTTCGAATCAAGTCAGGTGACAGATTTGGAAATCTGTCTAAGCCAAAAACTCTTGACTATGCAATAATCCCAGAGCAAGAATGGTTTGATGGTCGAAGATTTCCACTTTTTTTGATCACTATCATTTTTTCTGGTTCGGTTATATTTTGGATATTTCGCGCTAGATCTGGGGTGCCTTTAAAGATCAGGAAAATAGCTGGATTAGAAGCTGTAGATGAGGCAGTCGGGAGAGCTACAGAAATGGGGCAACCAATTTTATTTGTTCCTGGAATTCAAGATATAAATGAAATTCAAACAATTGCTGGTCTAACTGTTCTTTCTCGTGTTTCAAAAGTTGCAGCGGAGTATGATGCGAAAGTAGAAGTACCAACAAGCAAGTCGCTTGTTATGACCGCAGCCAGAGAAACAATACAAGCTTCTTTTCTATCTGCAGGTAGACCAGAGTCCTATAATCAAGATCTTGTGTATTATGTCACGGATGAGCAATTCGGATATGTTGCTTATATTCAAGGGATGATGGTAAGAGAAAAGCCTGCAGCGTGCTTTTATATGGGTGCATTTTTTGCAGAGTCGTTGATATTGGCCGAGACTGGAAATACAATAGGTGCAATACAAGTAGCCGGAACTGCAATGCCAGCTCAGTTGCCATTCTTTGTCGCAGCATGCGACTATACATTGATTGGTGAAGAATTTTTTGCTGCCTCAGCCTATCTCTCAGAAGAACCTGATCAGCTAGGCAGCTTAAAAGGTCAAGATCTTGGAAAAGTTATTGTTGGAATCGGCATCATTATTGGAGTGACTCTAATGACCCTTGGTACAATTTTAGGAGCAGAGACAATAATTGGATCAAAATTATTGTTTTTTGCTGAATATTTAAAATCAACTATTTTAACTTAATAGTATTAAAATCTATGAAAAGAAACATACCACTTTTAATAACTGCTCTCGGCGGATTCGTATTGATAGTGTCCTATTTCATTCCAGCTACTCAAGGTTGGGGAGAGATTGCGGCTATTTGGTTTGATGTTTTAGCTTCAATCGCGTTCATATTAGGAGGTGGAAACTTATTAAAAATTCATTTGAAGAATATTTCAAATAAAACACCGGGTTGGGCCTACTCTATAATAACGTTATTTGCATTTCTTATTACTTTATTTTTCGGACTAGGAAAGGTCGGAGTTAATCCTAATCCTCAATATCCAGACTATCCATTTTCCGGTCATTACAGAGAAATAGGCAGCCCATTTTGGTGGCTTTATGAGTATACATTTAAACCGCTCACTGCAACAATGTTTGCAATGCTTGCCTTTTACATATCATCAGCGGCCTTCAGAGCTTTTAGAGCTAAAAATACTGAGGCTATACTTCTTCTTGGTACCGCTTTTATAATCTTATTAGGAAGAACTTTTGCGGGGGTATATCTAACATCTTGGCTACCCGATTGGCTATCTGGTCTAAAAATTGAAAATCTAACTGTTTATATTATGAGTGTATTTAACACTGCCGGTAACCGTGCAATAATGATTGGTATTGCTTTGGGTATTGCATCCACTTCATTAAAAGTTTTATTAGGTGTTGATCGTTCATATCTTGGTTCTGGTGAAGATTAATGTTGTACGCTACTTTAAAAAAACTTGACAAAAGATGGATTTTTCTGATGATGTTTCTTTCTGTATCTCTTCCAATCTATATTATTGCTAAAACTGGGAAGTCTTTCCCAGAGGTACCAACTACCTTATCAAAACAAGTATTCAAATCAATTGAGAATCTTAATGAGGGTGATCCAGTCCTGTTATCCTTTGACTTCGATCCGGCAAGCGAGGGTGAGCTTGGACCTATGGCTACTGCTTTTGTTAGGCATTGTGCTGAGAAAAGGCTCAAAATGTATTTTATGGCGCTTTGGCCAGTTGGACCTCAAATGATTGATGATGCAATTTCAAAAGTTATACATTCCGATTTTTCAACTTTAGTTTACGGCAAAGATTATGTAAACCTGGGATTCAAACCAGGAAATGAGGGTGTCATAAAAGTGATTGTGACTGACTTAAGAGAATTATTCACAACTGATGACATGGGAAAAAGTATTGATGAAATTCCTATGATGGATGAAATTAAAAGTGTTCAAGATTTTGAGTTAGTTATAAATGTTAGCGCAGGTTACGCAGGTACCAAAGAGTGGGTTCAATACGCATCTACACCATATCCAGATAAAATAAAAGTTGTCGCTGGTTGTACTGGCGTTCAGGCTCCACTTCTATATCCATATATTCCGAATCAGCTTCCTGGATTATTAGGTGCAATTAAAGGAGCCGCAGAATACGAGAAGTTGGTTATTGATAAGTATGGAGGAGATCAGCCTGATCCAAAATACTTAGAGGCAAAAAGGAGAATGGGTCCACAATTAGTAGCTCATTTATTCATAATAATCCTGATAGTATTAGCAAACTATATTTATTTCGTTGACAGAAAGATGGAGGCGAAGAATGAATAGGGAAAAACAGGCAACAATTTTCATTCTATTTTTAAGCTTTATTTACTTATCAAGTAGAGCCTTCTTAAGTGATAATGGAATGGGAAAGGCATATGTAAAAGTTGTTGATGTCAAGCCAAAATCAGGCGAATCTGATATAACCTGGAAAGTCTATGAGAATGCGAGTCAAAAGGACTTCCACAATGCCGTAAATAGTGATCCAAATCAAACAAAATACAAGCTAAGTATTTCGAGGACAATTGGGATTTGGGTTGCGGCCTTTTTTACACTTTTTATTTTATCATTCTTATATAAGGACAATCCATTTTACAAAATCGCAGAGTCTGTAGTAATAGGGGTATCCGCTGGCTATTCTATGGTTGTGGGCTTTTGGGCCACAATAGTACCAAATTTATTGGGCAAACTTTCGCCAAATTGGATAAAAGGTTGGGCTATGCCGGGCCTTAACGCCCAATCAGAACTTTCTTACTTAATTCCACTGATCATGGGAATTATGCTTTTGTGGCGCTTGTCTCCTAAAGGGTCTTGGATAAGTAGGTGGCCATTAGCTTTTATAATTGGTACAACTGCTGGAATTAGGTTAATAGGGTTTCTGCATGCCGATTTTTTAAGTCAAATAAGAAATTCGATCATAAGTATCATTATCCTTTCACCAGATAGTGGAATCGATTTTTGGGAATCTTTGAAAAATTTAACAATTATCGTTGGTGTTTTGTCTACAATCGTTTATTTTTTCTTTTCAATAGAACACAAGGGTTACATAGGCAAGACTGCAAAGGTGGGTATCTGGTTCTTAATGATTACTTTTGGCGCTGCTTTTGGATACACAGTTATGGGTAGGATCGCCCTTTTAGCTATTAGGATTGAGTTTTTATTAAATGATTGGCTGTGGCTAATCGATCCTAGTAATACAAGAGCATTGATGTAAACATGAAAATTTCAGTATGATGCAAGTTTTAAAAAAATTGAACCTTAATCAAGAAAACTTCGGAGCTTGTTCTGGCCCTAATAGATGGCACCGAAGTAAAAACGCTGGAAATATTATTTCAATAAATCCCTCAAATGGCGAACCTATTGCAAAAATATATAAAGGCTCTTTGAGCGATTATAAAAAAATAATCAATGATTTAGAAGTAGCTTTTCTTGAATGGAGAAAGGTACCAGCTCCAAAAAGAGGACAAGTAATAAAAACTTTAGGAATGGCTTTGGCCGATAATAAAAAAGCATTGGGTGAGTTAGTTTCAATTGAAATGGGCAAAATTCTAGAAGAAGGATTTGGCGAAGTTCAGGAAATGATCGATATTGCTGATTTTTCCCTTGGACAATCTAGGATGTTATATGGAAAAACTATGCATTCCGAAAGGTTAAATCACCGAATGTATGAACAATGGCATCCTCTTGGAATTGTTGGGGTTATCAGCGCCTTTAATTTCCCTGTTGCTGTTTGGGCATGGAATGCATGTATCGCTGCAATATGCGGCAATACAACTATTTGGAAGCCTTCGTCTTCGACTCCATTGACAGCTGTTGCGGTCCAAAAAATATGTAACGATGTTATCATGAAGGAGGATGTTCCTCCCATCTTCGGAATGATTGTTGGAGATGGATCAAAAATTGGTGAAACAATAATCAATGATTCTAGGGTAAAGCTTGTTTCTTTTACAGGATCAACCTCAAAGGGACGTTATGTCAATCAGGCGGTCTCAAAAAGATTTGGAAAAACAATATTAGAACTTGGCGGGAATAACTGTATTATTGTAGACAAAAGCGCTGACATGGATATTGTGATACCCTCAATCTTGTTTGGTGCTGTTGGTACAGCAGGGCAAAGATGTACAAGTACCAGGAGAATTTTAATTCACGAATCAAGATATTCAGAGTTGATTGATCTTTTAATAAATGCTTACAAACAAGTTAAGATAGGTGACCCGCTTGATAAAAAGACACTTATGGGGCCTTTAATAAGTTATGAGGCAGTAAAAGAATATCAAAATGCAATCGAAGAAATTAAAAAATGTGGAGGGAAGATTTTATTTGGATCTAAGGTACTAGATAAAAAAGGTTTCTTTGTAGAACCTACAATAATAAAAGCTGAAAACGAATGGCCTATAGTTAAGATTGAAACTTTTGCTCCTATCCTATATATTATTGAATTTAAAACTTTTGATGAAGCATTAAAAAAACATAATGATGTCCCCCAAGGATTATCTTCGTCTCTATTCACTTTAAAGCTTCGTAATGCAGAGAAATTCCTCTCGTCCATTGGTAGCGATTGCGGTATTGCGAATATAAATATCGGGACATCTGGAGCAGAAATAGGAGGAGCCTTTGGAGGAGAAAAGGATACAGGGGGTGGTAGGGAATCCGGATCAGATTCTTGGAGACAATACATGCGCAGGCAAACAAATACAATCAACTGGAGCTCTGAACTTCCTTTGGCGCAAGGTATAAAATTCAAATTATAAAATTGGAAAGGATAGTTATGGGAAATATCAATTTCAATAATACAAAAAGCATAATAGGAAGAAGAATCCTTGCAGATGGGATGGACATTATCATTGATATTAACAAAAGCCATGGATCATGGTTGGTAGATGGTAGAGATGGGCGTGAATATTTGGATCTTTTTTCCATGTTTGCTTCTATGCCAATCGGCTATAATCATCCCCACTTATTAAAAAATAAAGATAAACTATTGCAGGCCGCCATAAATAAGCCAACTAACTCAGATATTTACTCGTTGGATATGGCTGAATTTGTTGAAACACTGGGTAGGGTTGCTCAACCTGAATACCTACCTTATTCGTTTTTTATTGAAGGTGGTGGTTTAGCAGTAGAAAATGCGCTTAAAACCGCATTTGATTGGAAAGCTCGAAAAAATTTAAAAAAAGGAATTAAAAACAAAGGAAGTCAGGTTATTCATTTTAAGGATTGTTTCCATGGAAGAACAGGATATACCCTTTCACTGACTGATTCTCCAGATAAAAGAAAAACAATGTATTTTCCAAAATTCGATTGGCCACGAATAGTAAATCCAAAAATCTCTTTTTCAGAAGACGAGATAAGTATTGAAAAAGTCATTGCACTAGAAAAAGAAAGCGTTCTTCAGATTAAAGAAGCAATATCTAAGAATCCTGATGATATTGCAGCTATTTTAATAGAACCTATCCAAGGTGAGGGCGGAGACAATCATTTCAGGTGCGAATTCTTTCAGGCTTTGCGTGAAATTGCAGATGAAAATGAAATTTTGTTGATATACGATGAAGTTCAGACTGGAGTTGGCATTACTGGGAAAATGTGGGCCCATCAGCATTTTATTAAAAATTCATGTGGTTGTGACTGCTCAGATAAATTATCTACAATTCCTGATATTATTGCATTTGGTAAAAAGACTCAATGTTGTGGCATTTTTGCGAGTAAAAGGATTGATGAGATTGAGGAAAATGTATTTAATATTTCTAGTAGATTAAATTCGACCTGGGGCGGAAGTCTTGTTGATATGGTTCGTTTTACTATGTATCTTGAGATAATTGAAAAAGAAGCGCTGGTAGAAAATGCTCAAACAGTTGGAAAGGTTCTTAAAAGCGAACTGCTTAAGTTAGAAAATGAATACCCTGAAGTTGTTTCAAACACTAGAGGACGAGGTTTATTCTGCGCATTTGATTTACCCTCTTCAGAGCATCGGGATAGACTCGCATCTCATATAATGGAGGAAGGTGCTATAGTAATAGGGTCTGGAGTCAAATCCATAAGATTCAGACCTCATCTGAATGTAACGGAATCAGAAATAACCCAAGGAATTTCAATTATAAAAAAATCATTGAATCGATTATAAAGTGGATAAAAATCCAGGTTCCTTATTCATTGTTTCTACACCAATCGGAAATTTAGACGACATTACGCACCGAGCGATAAAAATTTTGAAGACTGTTCCACTGGTCGCTGCTGAAGACACAAGGCATTCTAAGAAGCTTTTGAAACATCATAAAATCAATACTCCTATGATAAGTTATTTTGAACATAACAGTTTAAAAAGGATTCCAGTACTCATTGATCACCTAGGTAGCGGGAAAGATCTAGCCTTGATTTCAGATGCAGGAACTCCTGGAATTTCAGATCCAGCATACAAAATTATTCGTCGAGCTATTGAAAACAAAATATCCATAATACCTATCCCCGGTGCTTCATCTCTTCTCGCTGCACTTTCATCTTCTGGATTACCCACTGATCGTTTTATTTTTGAAGGGTTTCTTCCGCCAAAAAAAGGTCGACTGAAACGGTTGCTTGAGTGCAAGGATCAAAAAGCCACCCTTGTATTTTTCGAAAGCGTAAAACGCATTGATCGGACATTAAATGATATGCTTAATATACTTGGAGATCGACCAGCTGTTGCATGTAGAGAAATAACTAAAATTCACGAGGAGGTTTTTCGTGGAAAAATCTCAGATCTGATAAGGTTCTTCGCGGACAATAAAATAAAAGGTGAGCTAGTAATTTTAATTGGCAAGAATAAAAAAAATGTCTTCTTTCAAAAGTAGCTTCTTTATTTCTTTTGAAGGGATAGACGGGTGTGGAAAGTCTACTCAAGTTAAACTCCTTAACAAAAAGATGAAATCAATGTCCATCGATAGTATAGTGGTAAGAGAACCTGGGGGAAATACAATATCTGAGGATATTCGTGGAATTTTATTAAATAACGATTTTTTCAATATGTCAAGTAGAACAGAAGCATTATTAATGGCTGCTAGTAGATCTCAGTTGACTAGAGATATTATAATACCGTCCTTAAGTAAAGGATCTTTAATAATTGCTGATCGGTATTCTGATTCTACCCTTGCATATCAAGGCGGAGGAAGAGGCATTGATGTTGAATGGCTAATAAGTCTAAACAAGTTTGCAACCTACAATACTAAACCTGATCTCACGATCTATCTTGATGTAGAGGTAGAAGAGGGTTTAAGGCGGCGGAAAATAAAAAATTTAGATCGGCTAGAAAGTCTTGGCTTTGAATTTCAAGAAAAGGTTCGTAATCAATATATAAAACTAGTAAAATTATTCCCGGAAAGAATTGTGTCGATTAATGGTATGCAATCTAATGAGAAAATTTGCGAAGAAATTTGGGAAATCATTAAGAATAGGATTGATTTAAATGCACGTTAAAAGATGGATGATATTTTTTGTTATTTACGCTATCTTAGGTAGCGCTCCTACTTATTCAAGCCAAGACAAGTATAGGAAAATAAAGAAAAATCAGGCCCTGATTAATGATGTATATAGGTATATAGTTGCCAATTATGTTGATGAAATTGATCTGGATGCTTTCACCAAAATGAGCATAGATAATATGCTGATGGACTTGGATCCCTATACCGTTTTTCTAGAGCGCGAAGAAAAAAGCGGTATAGAAATGTTGACAAAAGGTAAATATGGCGGTGTTGGAATTCAAATTGGAAAGAGAGATAACAGACTTACTGTCCTCTCTCCAATGGAAAATTCTCCTGCAAAGCGCGCTGGGATAATTTCAGGTGATAGGATAATTGAAATTGACGGTAAAGAAACCTATGAGATGAATATGGAGGATGCAGCAAAACTAATTAGAGGCCCCAAAGGCACCGTAATCACACTTACAATACAGAGATCTGGGATTTCTGACTTACAGGATTACAGTTTGATTAGAGAAGATATAAAACTTAATGATGTTTTTTATACTGGTATGCTTGATGAGAGCACAGGCTACATTCGATTGACAAGGTTTTCAAAAAACTCGTCAAAAGAAATAGAAAAATCCATATCTGAACTAATTAGGAAAAATATGACTGGTATGATTTTAGATCTTAGAGATAACCCTGGTGGGCTTTTGAGCGCCGCTATAGATATTCTTGATCTTTTTATTGATAAAAATCAGGTTTTGGTTTGGACTGACGGAAAGACTAAGAGAGCCAACCGTATTTACAAGAGCAAATCTGATCCTATAGTTCCAAAAGATATAAATTTGGTAGTTTTAATCAATCAAGGAAGTGCATCTGCAAGTGAAATTGTTTCCGGGGTGCTTCAAGACCTGGATAGGGCCGTTGTCATTGGAAGACCTTCATACGGTAAAGGCCTTGTTCAAACTGTATACAAAATTGATAATGATAGAAGTCTAAAAATGACTACTGCTAAATACTACATACCGAGCGGCAGATTGATTCAAAAAGACGGATATTTGCCGAGCAAAATTCTAGCGGATAAATCTAATATCGATACTAGTTTTGTCACATCTGGAGGTAGATCTGTTATTGGAGGAGGGGGAATTGTTCCAGATTACCACATTAAGCTTGAGAAGCCTGGACCCATTCTTTCTGCTTGCTATCGCGAGGGATTGTTCTTTACTTTTGTTCAGAATAATAAAAATTATTGGGACGGTATGCCAACTTTAGATGATAAGCTGATAATCATCGATAAATTTGAAAAATTCCTAAAGGAGACTGATATTGATATTAAAATGGAGGGAGAGTCAAACTATCAAGATATGAAAGATTATTTTAATCAGCTGGATTCAGCAAACCTGTCCATTAATGGAGCTTTTGAACTTATGGACCAATATTTTGAACAAATCGCTGCTACCCAATTTGAACGGGAAGCTGATTTATTGCACCATAGAATTTTAGTTGAATTCGCTGAACATTACTCTGGGTTAGAAGGGCGTATGAAATATTCCAGTATGAAAGATAAAGATATTTTAAGAGCCCTGTCAATTTTAAATGATCCCCTAGCCTATAAGGATGTATTTTTACCTAATTAATTAAGAAATTTGCGTTTATTAAAATAAAAACAATTTTTTGAATATTTGGGCGATTAGCTCAGCTGGTTAGAGCGCTGCGTTGACATCGCAGAGGTCAGTGGTTCGACTCCGCTATCGCCCACGGAAATCTAAAATGAAAAAAATTAAAGTAACTTTGCCCGATTCTTCTGTTTTAGAAATGGAAAACGGTTCAACTCCTCAAGATGTAGCCGACAAAATAGGACCTGGTTTAGGACGCTCTGTTGTTGTTGCCAAAGTTGATGAAGTTTTGATGGATCTAAATACCCCATTGTCTGAAAACTGCAGTGTCGTCCTTTTTAACGGAGAAACCGATCAGGGTCATGATACTTTACTTCATTCAACAGCTCACCTAATGGCACAAGCTGTCAAGGAATTATACCCCGATGCTAAAATTACAATTGGACCAACAATAGAAAACGGTTTTTATTATGATTTTGATGTTGATGATAATTTTACAAATGAAGACCTTAATTTAATCGAAAAAAGGATGAAAGATTTAGCAAAAGGCAATCAAGAGATTAAACGCCATGAACTAAGCCAAAAAGCAGCGATCGAGCATTTTAAAAAAATTGATGAACCTTATAAGGTAGAGATAATTAAAGATATTAATACAAATGATCCAATTACGATGTATGAACAGTCCAATTTTACCGATCTTTGCAGGGGTCCGCACGTTTCAAATACAAGCAAAATACGATACTTTAAATTATTGTCTACATCAGGAGCATATTGGAGAGGTGATGAGAAAAATAAAATGCTACAACGAATTTATGGTACCGTTTTTCCTACTAAACAAAAATTAAAAGAATATTTATATAATCTTGAAGAGGCAAAGAAAAGAGATCATAGAAAGTTAGGTAAAGAACTAAAACTATTCGCTTTTGATGAACAGATTGGTCCTGGCCTACCTCTTTGGCTACCTAGGGGAACGGTTATCATAGAAGAATTAGAGCTTTTAGCAAAAGAAACGGAAAAAAAAGCAGGGTATGAACAAGTGCGAACTCCCCACTTGACAAAAGGAACCCTCTACGAAAAAAGTGGGCATTTAGAGCATTATCGCGATTCGATGTTCCCTGCGATGGAGATTGATGGAATTGAGTATTTTGTAAAACCAATGAATTGCCCTCATCACCATAAAATATTTTCAGCGCATCCAAGGAGCTACCGAGACATGCCAATGCGTTTATCGGAATACGGCACATGTTACCGTTATGAAAAATCAGGTCAATTATTTGGACTCATGCGCGTCAGGAGTTTGCAAATGAATGATGCACATATTTATTGTTCAAAGGAGCAATTCAAAGTCGAATTCCTTGATGTTTGCCAAATGTATTTAAAATACTTCAAAATTTTTGGAATAAATAAATACAAAATGCGTCTAAGTCTCCATAAAAAAAAGGACTTAGGAAAGAAATATGTTAATGAACCTGAGTTATGGATCGAAACAGAAAGGTGGATTAGAGAAGCTATGATGGAAGGAAAGATAGAATTTACTGAAGTCGAAGGAGAGGCTGCATTTTACGGACCAAAAATTGATGTTCAAGTTTGGAGCGCGATTGGAAAAGAGTTTACTTTGGCTACAAACCAAGTTGATTTTGCCGTGCCTGAAAAATTTAACTTAACTTATAAAGATATTGATGGAGAATTCAAAACTCCTCTTTGTATCCATAGAGCGCCACTGGGAACCCATGAAAGATTTATTGGGTTTTTAATTGAGCATTTTGGAGGTAATTTCCCCCTCTGGCTAGCTCCATTACAGGTCAGTGTTCTTCCTGTATCTGATAAAGTTTTAGATTATGCGAAAAAAGTCACTAATAATATAAAAGATAAAGGAATTAGAGTTAAATTAAATGTTAAATCTGACAAAATCGGAGCGAAAATAAGAGAATCTGAACTTGAAAAAGTTAACGTAATGGTTATAATTGGTGAAAATGAGAAAGTTAATGGAACTGTTTCTGTGAGAAAGCGTTTTCAAGGAAGTGTAGGAGAAATGTCACTAGAAGAACTTATTGGCAGTTTGTCCGATGAAATAAAGACAAGGAGGATTTCAAATAGCGAAGAAGCCAAAACAGCGAGTTAATGAAGAAATAACCGCTGATAAAATCAGACTTATTTCCGAAAAAGGAGAACAACTAGGTATTGTTGCTCTCGAAACTGCATTATTACAGACTAGAGACTCTGGTTTAGATCTTATTGAAATAGCCCCTGAAGGCAGACCTCCGGTCTGTAAAATGGTAGACTATGGAAAATTAAAATACGAAAAAAAGAAAAAACAGCAGCAGAGTAAAAAGAAGCAACATGTTATTAAAATTAAAGAAATTCGCTTAAGACCAAGGATTGAGGAGCATGATCTAATGACCAAACTAAGTCAAGGAAGAAAGTTCTTAAGTAATGGGGCCAAATTAAAGGTCACACTCATGTTTAGAGGTCGAGAGCTATCACGGATCGATTTAGGTAGGCAAGTTATGGAGAGAGTTTTAAAAGAGCTTGCAGATGTAGCTGAAGTGGAGAAGGATATTCCTCTTGAGGGCAGGAGAATGTCGATTATTCTTAATTCTTTATAGGAGAAATAAATTATGCCAAAAATGAAAACCAGGCGTGGCGCTGCAAAAAGATTTAAAGTTACAGGCTCTGGGCGCATAAAGCGCAATAAGGCTAATCATAGGCACATGCTTGTTAGGAGGACCAACAAGGTGAAACGAAAAATGAGACAGTCTGAGCTGGTTAGTGGAGCAGATAAAAAACTTGTAAAAGCAATGTTGGGTATATAATTAATGGAGTTAAATAAAAATGCCAAGAGCTAATAGTTCTGTACCGCGACACCGTCGCCACAGGAAGATAATAAAGCAGGCCAAAGGATATTTTGGTTCAAGGAGTAAGAATTTTAAGACAGCAAAAGATGCGGTTATTAAGGCTGGGTTGTATGCATATAGAGACAGGAGGCAAAGAAAGAGGCAATTTCGAAGACTGTGGATTACGAGGATAAATGCCGGCTGCAGAAAGAATGGAATAACATACTCAGCTTTCATAAATGGCTTGAAATCTAAAGATATTGTTCTAAATAGAAAAATTCTCTCTGAACTTGCGATTAATGATGAAAAGGCATTTTCCGATTTAGTAAATTCAGTCCAGTAAACTAATGCCTCTGAAAGAAGAGATTAATGCAGTTAAGGAAAGCTTTTTAACTGATACAAAAGATTTGGTCTTTGATGACGGTTCCATTGAATCTTTAAAAAATAAGTATTTTGGAAGAAAAGGAAAATTAGCAAAACTTTTTCTTGAAATCAGCAGGTTGGATGTTGCCGAAAGACCCGCCTTCGGAAAAATATTGAATGATTTAAAGTCAGAACTCTTAGACAAGTTTGAAGCCCTAGTTTCATCAAGCGTTAAAAACGACAAATTAAGAAATTATAAAGACCTCGACCTTACTTTACCTGGCATAAAACCACGGGTTGGCTCGCAGCATATTTTAGAGAAAACATTATCAGAAATCAAAAGCATTTTTAAATCTATAGGTTTTCACGTTAGATATGGTCCAGAGGTTGACGATGATTACCATAACTTCTCAGCTCTTAACATTCCTGAGCATCATCCAGCGCGAGATATGCAAGATACCTTTTTTATTGCTGATGATATTGTCCTGCGGACACACACATCAAATGTACAGATACATTTGATGGAATCAGAAAACCCACCGCTAAAATATATAATTCCCGGAAGAGTTTATAGAAATGAAGCGGTTAGTTATAAAAGCTATTGTTTATTCCATCAAGTTGAGGGTATTTACATAAATAGAAAAGTTTCTTTCTCTGAATTGAAAGGCTGTATTGAATATTTCATAAAGCAGATGTTTGGCCTCGAAAAAAGAATGAGGTTTAGACCAAGCTATTTTCCATTTACAGAACCTAGCGCCGAAGTAGATATTTGGGATGATGACAGAAATCAGTGGTTAGAAATCCTTGGGTGCGGCATGGTTGATCCTAGTGTTTTAACAAATGTTGGGTATGATAAACACTTATGGAAAGGATATGCTTTTGGAATGGGTATTGAAAGGATAGCAATGTTGAAATACAGAATTAATGACATCCGCTCATTTTACAACAGTGATATCCGATTCATGAAGCAATTTCAATGATAATTTCTATAGATTGGTTAAGAGAGTTTGTTGAAATCAAAGAAACTCAAAATGAATTAGAAGAAATGCTGTCTGGTCTAGGCCTAGAGGCAGAGAGCCATCTTGATTTTCACGGCTGCAGTGGTTTGGTTATTGCTAAAATTAATAGTATCCAAAAGCATCCGAATGCCGATAGGCTGAACATTTGTACTTTAGATAGTGGTAACTCAAAACATCAAGTTATTTGTGGTGCTCCAAATGTTAAAATTGAAAAAAATGTAGTACTTGCTCTCCCCGGTTCGACTCTGCCGGGCGATTATAAAATAAAGTCAACAAAAATTCGAGGTGTAGAGTCTCATGGAATGATATGTTCAGAAAAAGAACTTAAAATATCTGATGAGCATGATGGTATTATGATTTTACCCGATACTTTGCCAATTGGGACTGATTTTATCACAGGGTACGGATCAAAGTTTTTTTCCTTAAACCTAGATATAACACCAAATAGACCCGACGCTATGTCCCACCAAGGGGTTGCAAGAGATATTTCCTCTAAAACAGGCCGTGAATTGAAAGCTATTAAGGTAGAAAAACATGAGTCTTTTGATAAAGAATCTATCAGTATAAACATAGAAAATACTAAAGACTGCGCAAGGTATATTGGAGGTATCATAGAGGGTTTAACTGTTGGGCCTAGTCCAGATTGGATGAAAGATAGATTGAAAGCATGCGGTCAGAGAAGTATCAATAATATTGTAGACATTTCAAATTATGTACTACTAGAGTTAGGACACCCCACACATATTTTTGATTACAAAAAATTAAATAATAAAAAAATCTGCATCAGGAGAGCAAATAAAAACGAGAAAATTAAAACTCTTGATGGAAATACCAGCAAATTGAATGATTCAAACTTAATTATTACTGATGGCATAGAACCAATAGCTCTAGCTGGAATTATTGGAGGGGAGGATACAGCTGTATCTGATAATACAGATAAGGTTTTCATCGAAAGCGCGTATTTCAACCCTATAACAATTCGTAAAAGCGCAAAGAGACTTCAAATTTCTACTGATGCTTCAAAAATTTTTGAACGGGGTGCGTGTCCTAATAACTCAGAGTTAGCATTTTGGCGTGTAGTAAATTTATTAGAAAAGTACGCTGGTGGTAAGTCTATTTCTGATATAACTGATGTATATCCAGATGCTTTTAGAATTTCCAAAGTGTTACTTAGGCAGTCTGAAATTGCTAACGTTTTGGGTGTTGAAATTCCTAATGAAACCATAAATAATATATTGAGGTCACTGAAAATAAATTATGTTTGGTTGAATGATAAAAAATCTTGGAACTGTGAGCTTCCTTCCTTTAGACCTGATATTAGTAGAGAAATAGATTTAATTGAAGAAATTGCAAGAGTTTTCGGTTACAATAATATTCCCAGTGATAAAAATATTGTAGGCGTTTATAAATTTGAAAAAATCGATACTGAAGAAATTTTTGAAAAATTAAGGGAAACTTTCAGTGGAATGGGTTTCTATCAAGTTTATTCTAATTCCCTGCAAAGCAGTGTTATTTCAGGGTTAAATAAAAAAACTGCTCCTGTGAGCATTATTAATCCATTAAGTAAAGAAATGGAATATTTAAGGACATCTTTAATCCCTGGACTATTAATTGCTTGTGATTTTAATTTGAAAAATGGAAACCCCAATCTTAGATTCTTCGAATTAGCAAGTGTTCATAAGAAGATAGGTGATAATAAAAATAGCCTAAAAAGTATACGTGAATTAAAATTTTTAACTGGTATTTTACATGGAAACTATATTTCAAATTCAATCCATCAAGATGAATCAAAAGAAACTCTATTTACTCTGAAAGGTATCCTCGCGGCCCTGTTCGAAGACATTCTAGATATATCCTTTTCACTAGAATCTTCCAACAGACATCCTGCCTTTGGATATGAAATGAGCATAGTAGTAAATAATCTTCGCTTAGGTTCAATGGGTGTTATCTCATCAGACTGGATTAAAAAACTAAATCTCGACATAAAAGAGGTATTCGCCTTTGAGATAAATTTAAGCGCACTACTAGAAGTAGTTCCAAGTAAAAAGCATTTTTCGCCTATTATTTCGGTGCCAAAAATAGTTAGAGACTTAAATCTAGTTATGAAAAAAAATCAGGATACAGGTGGTCTGGTTAAAATGATGTTGCGAGTAGGAAAAAAATATTTAAAAAGTGCAATTCCAATTGACATATACAGTGATCACGAATCAATTGGGAAAGAGTTTAAAAGCGTTACTTTTGAATTGCATTTTCAAAGTGATAGAATAACACTTGAAGATAAAGATGTAAATCCAATTATTAATGACATTATCCATATTGCAAATAAAAAATTTAATGCTAAATTAAGATCGTGAAAGACATAGAATTATTGAATGAACTAGATGTTAAAATTAGGGAAATGGCTACGGCCCTCGATAGAGAAAGAAGAAAAAACCAAGTTTCTAATACCGAATTAGTAGAATCAGAAAAGTTATCTAAAATCGAGGACAAACTTAAATCAATAATATCAATTATTGATGAATCGGGAGTAGTAAAAAATGGATGATAGAGGCAATCAGGTCCAGATTTCAATTTTTGGACAGGAATATTCCGTTAAAGCCCCCGCAGATCCTGAATACATTCAGAAAATTGCCGAGTATGTAGATTCTAAAATGCGGGAAGTTCAATCTGGGTTTTCGACGACACAGTCTGCTACTAGGATAGCAATTCTTGCGGCAATGAATATTGCAGATGAGTTGTTTAACGCAAGACAAACTGGTGATGCTGATTCTTCAAATGTAGAGCAAAAGATTTCTTCAATTATCGATTTTATTGATACCAAATTAGAATAACCGTTGTCTGAATTTCATGAATGAGTTTAAAGTTCTTTCTGGGATTGAATACAGTAAAATTGTCTACAAAGAACTTAGTGTTAGGATAAAATCGCTTAAACTTAAAAATACAGTCCCATGCCTTGCAGCTATATTGGTTGGAGATAATCCCGCCTCGGAAATTTACGTACGCTCCAAACGAAAAATGTTTGAATCTATGCGCATTAAATCGAGAACTTTTCGTTTAGATAGTGAGTGTAAAGAGAAAGATATTTTAGATTTAATCCATGAGTTAAATTTTGATTCCAACTTTCACGGAATATTAGTCCAACTTCCATTACCAGGTCGCATCGATTCTCAGCAGATTATTTCAGCCATAGATCCTTTAAAAGACGTTGATGGATTTCACCCAGAAAATGTCGGTCTATTATCCATTGGGAAGCCTCGCTTTGTACCATGCACACCTAAGGGTATTATGAGAATATTTGAGATTGAAAAAATTTCGCTTAATGGTAAGCATATTGTGGTGATCGGAAGGAGCAACATAGTTGGACGCCCTATATCAATTTTAACTAGTTTAAAAGGAAGAGGAATGAATGCCACTACCACAATATGCCATTCAGCTACCAAAGATATTAAAAAACATACCAAATCTGCAGACATTCTGATTTCCGCTATTGGTATACCTAATTTTATAGATGGATCAATGTTAAAAAATAACTCTATTGTCATAGATGTTGGGATTAATAGAATTATTAATAAGTTAACAAATAAAACTCAACTTGTCGGTGATGCAAACTGGAAAAAAATAACTAATATTGCATCTGCAGCAACACCTGTACCCGGTGGGGTAGGGCCAATGACTATCGCTATGCTTTTAGAAAATACTATTGTTGCCGCAGAAAGGAAAATATCGTCCCAATAAGTAATTTAAATATAAATCTAAAGTTGCTCATAAAAGAAAATCTGAATATTTTATTAGATGCGCCCGTAGCTCAGATGGATAGAGCGCTTGCCTCCGGAGCAAGAAGTCACAGGTTCGAATCCTGTCGGGCGTACATTATGAAAAAATGAATCGAATTTTATTTTTAAATATTTTTTTTCATACTTTATTATTTCCCATTAATAATAAAGAAAAATCTATTATCAACTTTATAGATGCAAGATATTCTGGAGATACAACATTTGTAGGTAAAATGTTATCTGAGGGGTTTACTTATGAACACATACCATTTATTGGCTTGAACTTATTAACAGAATATGACGGTGGTAATTTAATAGTTACTGGTTTTTTAAATGAAGATACCACACAAAATCAAATATCTATTGGAGATACGATTCATGAAATAGATAATTCATTAATAGATAGTTTAAATATGCCACTTTACGGACCAGCAGATAAACCAGTTAAAATCGTCTACACACGAAATGGTGATTCTACGTTTTCTTCTACGCAGTTAAATTTGAGATTACTAAAGCACTCCCAAAATAGAGTTTCATTTCTTGAAGATATTATTGATTATAATGATAATTGGTATGAATATGACTTAGAGATAATTGATATTATATCAAAAAAATCAAAAATCTTTGTATACTATCATTGGGAAGGGTCAAAAATTGAGGCAGGGGATATATATCATCTTTTTGCAATGGAATTGATTGAACAGGAGAAAAATTCAAATCTTATAAAAAAAATTCAAACACTTTGGTCTGAAAAGCAATTCCTAGATCAATTTAAATAGCTTTTTATTTCTTTTAAAATTGTTTTATGAATTTGTGGGTTACTCACAATAATATCTCCATCATAAATATTATGTTCGCCGCCTTCCGTACCTGAGATGGCGCAGCCCGATTCTTTTGCAATTAAAACGCCTGCAGCGATATCCCATGGCTTAAGGTCAAATTCCCAAAATCCATCAGCTTTCCCCGAAGCCACATGGCAAATATCAATTGCAGCGGATCCAAAACGCCTTACTCCTTGGCTTAAATCAGTAAAATGTTTAAAAAGCTTCATATTTAGCTCCCAAAGCGAATTTCGTTCGTAACCAAACCCAGTAATTAAAAGCGATTTATCTATTTTTTTTGTTTTTGAGCATTCTATTTTCTCGCCTTCACACCAAGCGCCATTATCTTTAATAGCAGAGTACAGTTTTCTATGAGGCATTTCCAAAATCGCTGAAGCAATTGCCTCATTTTTGTGGTAGGCTCCAATTGAGACTGAAAATGAAGGATAACCATGAACAAAATTTGTAGTGCCATCAAGAGGATCTATAATCCATGTGTAATCAGAGTTTGAATTTTCAACGCCAGATTCTTCAGCTAAAATATTATGGTCAGGGAAATTGCTTTTTATAATTCTTTTAATAATTTTTTCAGAATTTTGATCAGTTTCCGTTACTAAATCGTATTTTCCTTTATAATTGGTTTGATGAGGTTTGTCTAGGGCTTCCATTATTACATCAGATGCCGCCAGAGCAGCTTCAACTGCAACATTTAATAAATCTTCGTATTTAGTGCTATCAAATTCCACTATTACTACTTTTAAAGTATTCATTTGACATTGTTTTTAGAATTCCCCCTAACAATACTATAGATATCAAATTGGGAAATGTCATAATTCCTAAAGCGGCATCACCAAATGCCCAAACTGCTTCGAGACTAGATATCGCGCCCAAAAAGACAAATAAAACAAATATCCATCTGTATACTATAACCGCTTTCTCACCAAACAAAAATTCAGTGGATCTATCACCATAAAAGGACCAACTAATTGCGGTTGATATTGCAAAAAGTAATACACTTATGGTTACAATTTTATCACCAAATTTAAAGATTGGATTTAAACCAATTTTAAAAGCATGAGAGGTGAGAAGGCTGCTATTGTAAAGATTTCCGCCAAAATTCGGATCAATGAAGTTCTTGTAAAATTCAGTGTGGTGCCAAGCGCCTGTGGAAATAATCACAAGTCCCGTAAGGGTGCATATTATAATTGTGTCTATGTAAGGACCTAGCATCGCAACAGTTCCTTCTCTAACCGGATATTTAGTTTTGGCTGTAGAATGAGCTATTGCAGCAGATCCTTGGCCTGCTTCATTTGAATAGAGGCCTCTTTTTATTCCCCAAAGCATCGTCAATAAAACCCCTCCACTAGTTCCTGCTAATTGAGCCGGGGGATTAAACGCCATCTCAATTATTAAAAAAAAACTATTTCCTATGTCATTTATATTTAAGAATAAGATAACCATCGATGAAGAAACATATACAAAAGCCATAAGTGGTGCGAGAAAACTGGTTACATTACCAATTCGTTTAATTCCGCCAATTATAACAAAACCAACTATAATAGAAAGAAAAACACCATTTGCGATTTGTTGTGCTGAGATTTCAAATTGATTAATAATTAGGTGCTTCTTTGTCAAAAAGTGTTCGCTACCAACGATTTGCGCTACCTCTGAGTAAATTTGATCCGAGACAGTAAACGCTTGAATTGCATTTCCAGTTGCAAAGGAACAAATAATCGCAAATGCGGCGAAAAGAACAGCCATCCAATGCCATCTTTTTCCCAATCCTCTTGAAATAGTATACATTGGTCCTCCTGCCGTATAACCAAGGGCATCTATTTCTCTGTATTTCATTGATAGTGTACATTCTGCATATTTCAGAGTAGTTCCAAAGAAGGCAGTGATCCACATCCAAAAAATGGCGCCAGGCCCTCCATAATATAGAGCTGTAGCCACTCCAGCGATATTACCTATTCCAACAGTCGCCGATAGAGCGGTAGTTAGTGCTTTAAAATGATTTAAATCGCCCTCATCGCTTGGATCGTCGTACTTACCAGCAGTAACAGCAATGCCATGTTTCAGGTAGCGCAACTGGGGAAAACCTAATTTAATGGTAGTGAAAACTCCTGTACCAACTAGTGCCAAAACCATAATTGGTACTGATCTTTTGCTAGGGAATGACCAAACCGCCTCAAATGCTTCGATCCCATAAGCATAAAGAACAAAAGAAATTCCAAGAAAGGTTATGATACCTGCTTTTTTATTGTCCATTAATTATCCTAATTAACTGAAATAAATATAGTAAGTTTAGTCCGGTGCGTATGCTTAGACAATAGGTTATTATTTTCTTTGTAAATCATGAAAACGAATTTAAAAAAACGTTCAAAATTAGTAGCAGGAATAGATGAGGCTGGTAGAGGACCCCTTGCAGGACCAGTAGTTGCAGCTGCTGTTATTTTACCGGAAAAACATTTTATTGTCGGCTTGAGAGATTCAAAAAAATTATCTCAAAAAAAAAGAAAAATTCTTTACAAAAAAATAAAAAAAGAATCGATATCTGTAGGAATTGGGATAATTGGAGTTGAGACAATAGATAAATTGAACATAAAAGAAGCCACAACATACGCGATGAAAGCGGCAGTAAAAAATCTTAAGGTTAAGCCAGATGAATTACTAATTGACGGTTTCCCATTAGATACCCAAGAAATTCCTAATGAAGGTATTATTGGGGGAGACGATCTGATAGATTCAATAAAAGCAGCCTCCATAATTGCTAAGGTAACTAGGGACAGGATAATGTTGGAATATTCTAAAATTTTTCCTGAATACGCTTTTGAAAATCACTTTGGATATGGCACTAAAAAACATATGGATGTTCTAAAACAATACGGATCAACGCCGATCCACAGAAGATCTTATAAGCCTGTAAAAGAAAATATGCCTACTTTTGAGTGGTTAAGGGAAAAAAAATTGTTAGCATGGATGGGAATAAAGCTAGCCGCGCTATTTATAAAAAATAATGGATTATACATCCGAGAAATAGATAAAAGGGTAGGTGAGATTACCATTGATATTGTTGCAGAGGATCATTTAAAACAAATTTTTATTTTTGTTGAAACCATTATAAAGAGGAATCAAATCGATTTTCAATCAAAACCTAAAAAAAAAATAGGCTCAAGTATTAAGAATATTATTGAGAAAACAGCGAGAGAATCTAATGAAAAACACGATATACGTATTGACTTAATTATAGTTAAGTTCCTAGGTGATGGTAAGCCAATAATAGATCACCATCAAAACATTAATAGTTTCTAAATAAAGAAGATTTACGCCACCTTTGAGTATGAACCTTAAAAAATTAATCGCAGAGCTTCGAGCAATTGTCATTATTGTAATAATTGTCCTAACTGTAAAAGTTACTCTTTTAGAAGCTTACATAGTGCCAACTGGCAGCATGGAGAATACAATTATGACAGGGGATTTTCTCATAGGTAGTCGGTTTGTATATGGCATGAGGACACCTGACTGGATAGGCATACCTTATACGGATATTGGTTTTACAATTCCTTACATTAAATTTCCAGAATTTAAAATTCCAAAGAAAAATGATGTTTTGATATTTAAATACCCAAGAGATAAATATGTAAAGTACGTTAAAAGATGTCTTGGTGGACCTGGGGATACTATTTTGATTCAAAATAAAAATGTTTTTTTAAATGGAGAAGAGGTCCTTTTAGATTTGAAAGGGAAATTTATTTCTCCAATAATGCCAAAATCCTACCCGCAAGAAAATATATTTTTGAGTTCAGATATTAATATAAATAAAGACAACCTTGGGCCAATCTATATTCCTAAAAAGGGTGACGAGATACAGATACATTCTGGCACAAACTGGAAATTCCTATTACCAATTATAATGATGGATGGGCATAGAGCTAGACTTGTGAGTGATGATATCATTTATGATTTCACATTACAGGATCCAAATGATATTTTTAGAAGAAAGGGTAGTAAAGATATTTTTGATAAATACTTTCCGAAAGGACAATTGATCACTCCGTGGTCGAGGGCTCTAAAAGATGAGCATTATAAATACCTAGAAATTGACGGTTTGCCTATCTCTGATTGGGAGACATATACCATAAACCAAAACTACTATTGGGCAATGGGCGACAATAGAGATGACAGCCTTGATTCAAGATATTGGGGTTTTGTTCCTGAGAATGGAATATTAGGAGAAGCTATTTTTGTATACTTTTCTTTAAACCTAGACTCATGGCTGCCAAGGTGGGGTCGCATTGGTACAATTATTGATTAGAGCAATTGAAAACTTTATCTATCATTTTTTTTTCCTCTGTTTTTTTAGTTAGGTTTTCATTCTGTCCTAAATCACCAAGAATGGTAAAGCATTACATTTACAATGAACTTCCTCGAGTAGTTTTAGATGATATAAAGAAGATGCTGGAGGAAGAGGGGTTTAGAATAGCTGAATACGCACCTGAGGATGGTTTTATGTATACTGATTATAGAATCGCTTATTGGGGGAAAAATCAGTATCAGTTTGCACTTATTATTCAGGTAAAAGATAAAATAACTTTTACTGGCATGGGAAAGCTAGACTTGCCAACTTCTGGTTTGGGCGATCCAAATAAAATAATGAAAACTCAAACAATGGAACGGTTACCTTATCGCTTGCAGAGAAAAGAATTTACAGCTATCAATCATAAAATGGATAGTTTGGGTTACCAAGAAATAAACCATTGGCCATAAAAGAAGTATATTGACGAATGCCTAATGATTTATGAAATTCTAATCTGATATTTCGTAACAACAACTTATTTTGCATTAAATATGAGCTTAGATTTTAGCAGTCAAGAAGATCGATTAAGTTATCTAAATGAAAAACTGGATGATATTCTAGATGGGATCAATTCTATTTATGGTTCTGCCCTTACTGATGAATTGGTTACCAGAATGGAAAGAACAATAATTGATTTTAACGATGAAATTTTAGAGATCATGGGTGAAATAAAACTTAATGCGGATAAAAAGAATCAGCTTCTGCATGATATCATCGACGGAAATGTTACACTTTCAAAACCTTCAGATGTAGCATCGACCTCTAAAAATGATTCAGATAATTTAAGCGCTTGGGAAAAAAAGTTAGAAGGCCTTTAAAACATTAATATTCTAGGAGTTTAGAATCAATGACAGTTAAAGATAAAATCATTTTTCTCATACTAGCCTTGCTCATTGCAGGTGCTCTTTTTCTTAAGAATGAATCAGACAAAATCAATGTAAGAATGGATAGCCTGAATAAAGCAGATATAGAACATGTAAATAAAATAAATGATGAGTTTACTGATAGCCTCAGAGTTTACAATCTCAGGTTTATTGGCAGAGGTAAGCATATTAGAAAAGCCCAAAGAGACATCATATCAAACACAGAGCTGATTTATAGAAATACAGATTCTTTATCAGCGCTCATTGATGATGTTAGTTACACTCTTGATAATTTCATGAGGGATACAGAGAAAGACTTTAATGAAATCCGTGATGATATTGATGATCTGGGGATTGAACTAAGGGGCAATATTAAGCGAATTAAGAGAGATCTTTCTGATATTGAGGATCGTGTTAGCATTGTTGATAAGAGACTAAAAGAAGTTGAGGACCTGCAGTTGATCCAAGAGGCTAAAGCTGAAGAAGCTGAATCAGAAGATTAATAATTAAATTATAATTAATTAAATCAGATTATATTTTTAAAAAGTCGCCAAAGCTCGAAAAAGTGATTTTTCATTATACTAGTCTGTAAAACGATTCAGTTCTATTATCATAGAAAATAGTTTTTTAGAAGTAGATTTCCTGAAAAGTATTAATTCTTACTTTGTTAAAATCTTTTAAATATAGATGCAAGAATAACCGTTTTTATCTTAATAAGGTTTTTAAAACATCAAAAAGGAGTCTATCTAGCATATTAGATTACATTCAATCCTCTGATCTGGGTTTATGTTGACAGAATATGTCTTATAACATACATTATGTATAACAGAAAACATTAAATGGAAATTGTATAGGTTTTAATTTCCCCTATCCCTTTTATAACCTTCTTTTCTGCGATTAGATTTTTATAGTGGCTATCCACGAGATTTTTCGTTTTTTCAGAAATTTGAATTTTTCCAACTGGGCAAGTAGTTTCTAGCCTGTTTGCAAGGTTTACAGTAGATCCCCAGATATCATACGCATATTTCTTTTTACCAATAACTCCAGATATTGCGGGTCCGGAATGGATACCAACCCTTAGTTCAAGTTTCATTAAATCTGTTTTTTCATTTAACTTTTTAATATGTTTTATTATTTCCTTTCCAAATTCGACAGTATTTAATGCACTTTCTTTTGCGTTTAACTTTAATCCGCCTATAGCAAAGTAACTATCTCCTATTGTTTTAATTTTAACAATGTTCAATTTTTGTGCTAAAGTATCAAATTCATAGAAAATATTGTTTAAAAGCGTAACAACTTTATCGGCTTCAAGGTCCTTTACTTGGGGTGTGAAATTGATAAGATCTGCAAAGATAACCGTTACATCGTTATGTTTATCTGCAATAGTTTTTTCTCCAGCCTTTAATCGAGCAGCAACCTGATCAGGTAATATATTATAGAGTAAACGTTCCGAGTGCTCTCTTTCCCTTTTTAAATTATAGATTAATTCTTTTTCTTTATCACGCAACAGTTTTTTTTCTATGCAATTATCTATCCGGGCTTCTAATATTATTTGCCTGAATGGTTTTCGTATATAATCATCTGCACCGTTTTCAATACATCTGTAGATACTGTCTGTATCGTCCATTGAAGAAATCATTATTACTGGTAAATCATAAAACCTCTTGTCATTTCGTATAAATTTTAGAACTTCAAATCCATTCATTTTGGGCATTACAATATCTAGTATTAGTAGGTCTAATGCGTTTATATTTTTCATTATGTACATAAGAGCACTTGCGCCATCATTGGCAACATCTACTTGATGCCCTTTTTTAATTAACCTTTTTCTAAGTAGTTCAGTATTATTTGGATTATCATCAACTACTAGGATATTACCAATGGCGATTTCTTTTTTATCGTTAGCATTAATTGGTTCAATACTGTCGATAACATCTTGAATCATTGTATAATGGCCAGTATTCGAATTTTTTTGCCTTAAATCATCGGTTTCATAGGTATTAAAGTGAATAATTGATTCTAATTCTTCCTCTAATAAGGACGCAGATTTACCAATTTTTTCGATATCTTCACTAAAGTTTGTTATGTCGGATTTTATTTTGTCGCTGATAACAATTGAATTTGTTATTTTTACAATATCATTTATTGGATCACGTATTGCATTCTCAATCTCTTTTCCCATTTCTATAACCGATTTGTATAGAATGCTATCCTGAGAGGCATTTAAACAAGTTTCTATTTGATACAATATTTCTTCACCAGCTTTATGGAGCAACTTTAGCTTTGCAAGAGGCTCGCTGTGTTTGTGTTCTTCGCAATCTTCAAGCAAAATTTCACTAAAGCCTAAAATTGCATTAACTGGGTTTTTTAAATTATGCCTAGCTTTACTTAAAAAGGCACTTTTTGTTCGCTCATCTTGCATCAGGCGTTGCTTTTATATGAAAGATTTGATTTTACCCAATAATCTTTTGAATTCAATAGGTTTTGTATCATATTCATTCGCACCGCAATCAAGGGCTTTTTCCCTATCCCCTTGCATAGCGTGGGCTGTAAGCACTATGATGGGTACACTTTCAGTACTAGGATTACTTTTAATTTCTGATGTTGCCGTCCAACCGTCTTTGATTGGTAAGCTAAGGTCCATTAAAATCAAGTCAGGATTTTCACTTGAAGCCATTAAAACGCCTTTCTCTCCATCCTCAGCCATACACACGTCATAACCTTTCCTCTCTAGCCTTCTAGAGAGCATATCACGGTTCATCTCATTATCTTCAATAATTAGAATTTTTTTCATATTTGATCCTTGGATTCTATTTTTTTAATTCTAGAAGATATTTCTAGCAAAAGCTCATCCTTCTTATATGATCCTTTTTGCATAATGGCCTCAACATTGCCTTGGAGCCTTCTGTGATCTTCCTTTGATAAATCTTTTGCTGTGATTACGACAACGGGAATATCCAACCATTGTTGTTTTTCTCGGAGGCGTTCCGCAAACTGAAAACCATCCATTTCAGGCATCATTAAATCTAATAATATCAATCCAGGTTTGTGGTTATTTATCATATCTAATGCTTGTTTCCCATTTATAGCACTACGAACCTTATAATTATCAGATTCTAAGCTTTTCTTAAGCATCTCAACGGTTATTTCATCATCTTCAACTATTAGTATTGAATGAGAATCAGACATTATCTGGTGTTTCTTTAAAATACTTGAAAGGCTATCCCAATCAATAGGTTTTGTTAAATAATCTGTTGCGCCTAAAGAGAAACCCAAGTCAGGTTCATTCGCTAAAGTAGCCATGATTACTGGTATATTTTTTGTTTTTTCATTTTCTTTTAGGGAAGCCAAGACTTCCCAGCCATCCATTTCTGGCATTATTACATCTAAAGTTATCATATCGGGTGCAAACTTTACAGCTAATTGAATCCCAGCGACGCCGGAATCTGCGCTCAAAACATCGTATCCTTGCTTCTTTAAAAACCTACTCATCATATCAATGCTATTTTGATCATCATCGATTATTAAAACTGTGAACTTATTCTTTTGGCTACTTTTAAGTGTAGACTCCTCTTCAATTTTGACAATATCCACTGTTTTATCGACAACCTTTTTAGGGATTTCAACGGTGAAAGTAGTTCCTTTTCCTTTATCAGATTTTAACTTTATGAAACCACCCATCATTTCAGTAAACATTTTTGTGATTGTTAGGCCTAAGCCCGTACCTCCAAATTTCCGAGTTGTGTTCTCATCAGCTTGAGTAAATGGTTGGAAAACTTTTTTTACCTGATCCTTTGTCATCCCAATTCCCGTGTCTTTAATGGTGAATTTTATTGTATCGGGATTTTCATTAGAATCCATTACAGATAAACTAATCTCTCCATCCTGGGTAAATTTTGTGGCGTTGCTTAGTAGATTTAATATTATTTGCTTCAATTTTGTAATATCTGATCTAAAATTTTCTCCACAAACACTATATTGAATTTTCAATTTGTTATTATTTTTACTAATTAACGGTTGAATGGTTGATTGAATTTCTTGGAGCAACTTTTGGGGTTCATATTCCTCAACAAAAAGTTCCATTTTCCCGGATTCGACTTTGGATAAATCCAAAATATCATTTATCAAACCCAATAAATGTTTACCAGAACTACTTATTTTTTCCAAATCCGGTATAAAACTCTCAATGCCTTCATCATCAGCATCCTCGATTAACATCTCACTATATCCAATTATAGCATTTAACGGTGTTCTGAGCTCGTGACTCATATTCGCAAGAAACGTACTTTTCGCTTCATTAGCTTTTTGCGCATCTTCTTTTGCTTTTAATAGCTGTATATTTTTTTTATTTAATTCATCCGCAGTCTTCTTTTCTTCAGTGATATCTTCAGCAATACCTAATAAATGGGTAGGTTCTCCACTATCATTTAATAGTGCAATTTTCTTTGTTCTAAGCCAAACGTCCCCTTTTGAGGTTTTAATCATTTCTTCTGGTATTATTTTCAGTTCCTTGCTATCTAGAACACTGCGATCAGCTATTCTAAATTCATTCACCTGGCTCTCTGGGAAATAATCATAATCAGACTTTCCCACCATGGATCCATGAGGCAAGTCATTTAATTCTTCAAAACTTTTATTAACAAAGCTAAAGCTTAGATTTTCAGCTTCTTTTAAGAAAATATTAATAGGCATATTATCTAATACTGACTGCCATAGGCTATTTAGCTCTCGCATCTCATTCTCAGCTTGTTTTAAATCAAGATTTGTTTTTTTTAATTCATCCGCAGTCTTCTTTTCTTCAGTGATATCTTCAGCAATACCAAGCAAGTGTGTAGCTTGACCATTAGTGTCAACAATGGGAATTTTCTTTGTTCTTAACCAAAAAACGCCTTTTGATGTATTTATTTCCTCTTCAATTATTTTTAACTGCTTACTTTTTAATACTGCTTTGTCATCTTTATTAAATTCGGCTGTCTGGTCTTCCGGAAAATAATCAGCATCAGACTTACCAATCATAGATCCGGGTTCAGCATTATTTAATTTTTCAAAGGACCTGTTAATAAAAACAAACTTCAAATCCTTAGAGTCTTTTAAAAAAATATTAACTGGCAAACGATTCAATACTTCAAATAACAGGTCTTTTCCTATATTATAACCTAGCATGATGATAATTTAATTGATGAATGTGTGAGCACTTTACTACCTCCTATATACTTTTAAAGTAGTTAAATTTTATATTAAAAGCAATTATAAATTTTAAATTTTAAGGTAAATAGACTATTTTGGTTTATAAATTAAGGGATTAAAAATAGAATCGGTTTTATAAAAATAAAGATTGGATTATTGTGTTAGGATATTCAGAACTCTTTCTTTTATGTAAATAACTTTTTTAACGCTCGATTCGGATTTTAAATAATTATCAAAATTTTTGCTCAATAGAACCATTTCTAGGATTCTCTCTTGATCCATTCCGACTTCAATGTTAATACTACCCCGCGTTTTACCATCAATCTGTACACCAATAGTAGTGTCTTTATTAAATATTACTTTTTCATCATAACTAGGCCATTTTGAACTATGGATTGGCTGGAGTTGTAAATTTTCAGCAATCTCTTCAGTGATATGGGGCGCAAAAGGGTTCAGTAGTTGTAAAAATTTGAATATTACCTTTTTCTCAACTGCCTCTAGTAGAACTAAATGATTTGCAAGAATCATCAAATGCGAAACGCAAGTATTAAACTTTAGGTCGTTTAAATCTTCTGTTACCCTTTTGATAGTACGATTTAATAAAACATTAGTCTCATTGTCTGTAGTGTTTCCAAAAACCGGTTTGGAACTTTGATTAAACTTTTTCCATACTTTTTGTAGAAACCTGTAGCATCCCTGCAATCCTTTGGTATTCCATGGTTTAGATTTATCTAGTGGACCCATGAACATTTCATATAAACGAAAACTATCGGCTCCATATTCGCTTACTACCTTGTCAGGATTAATTACGTTTCCACGCGATTTGCTCATTTTAAAACCGTCTTCTCCTCTGATCATACCTTGATTGTATAGTTTTTTAAAAGGTTCTTTTGTTGATACTAATCCTAAATCATAAAAAACATGATGCCAAAATCGTGAGTAAAGAAGATGTAATACTGCATGCTCTACACCGCCAACATATAAATCCACAGGCATCCAATACTTTTCTTCTTTTTCCCCCCAAGCCTTGCTATCGTTTTTTGGGTCAAGGAACCTTAAGAAATACCAGCACGATCCAGCCCATTGAGGCATTGTATTTGTTTCCCTCCTTCCGGTCTCGCTATTTACCCACTCCTTAATATTCCCAAGGGGAGACTCTCCAGTATCAGTAGGCTGATATTTTTCGATATCGGGTAAACAAAGAGGAAGGTCCGATTCATTTATTGTTTCAATATTTCCATCTGGCGTATGTATGATTGGGATTGGCTCACCCCAGTATCTTTGTCGAGAAAACAACCAGTCTCGCAACTTGTATTGAATTTTTGAATTTCCCTTTTTGCTATTTTCTAACCATTCTATGGTTGATTGAATGGCTTCAGGGACAATTAATCCATTTAAGTTAAGGTCGACTTCATTTGAGGAGTTGATCATAACACCATTTTGATTATCTGTAAATGCCTCTTTA
>CEQP01024466.1_pt1 | contig 32702 bp, 30 predicted proteins | sample 356291 | NCBI WGS metagenome assembly CEQP01 (sample SAMEA2621221, study PRJEB7988) | marine metagenome | isolation source: saline water (ENVO:00002010), including | reverse complement strand
ATAGGTTCAAATAAAGCATTGCAGTCTAAAACATTTACCCCGGGGCAGTATGAATCAGATTTTATACTGGTTTTTTCAGCATTCCCTACCCCTACATCAACACCTTTGCCACCTACACAAACACCAACACCTACTTCTACCCCTGAGCCAACTCGTACTCCAACCCCAACCCCAACTCCTACAATGGCACCTATTCCAACACCTACTCCAACTCCTTTAAGTGACGATAGTAGTTCGGATAAAATTGCTTTATCAGATGGAGACGCTGATTCTGGAAGTGGAGATTGTTTAGCATCAGGAGGAAGAGCTAACTTAGGAAATATAATGTTATTAATTTCACCTCTATTATTCTTAATTTTTAGAAGATTTAGAGTGAATTAATTTTCTAATAAAATTATTTTTTGTTCTTCTGAGATGCTCGATTTAGTGATACTTATTTTTTTCTCTATGGTTGGTTCCTTTATACCTAGTTCTACAAGTAATTTTGATACATTATTATTTGAGATAAGTACAAGCTTTGATTCCAGTGATCTAATCATTGAAGCAAGTTCATTTATTTCTAGACTGCTGGATGATCCATCAAGAATTAGTATATCTATTTTCCCAATTTGCTGCATGACCTGAGCAGATAGTTCATGCCCTGGATAGCCAAGGACACCTAACCTTATATTTTCGATATCAATAACGTATATTACATTTATATCTCTGGATAAGGATGGTTCAGTAAGAGGTGAAGGGATTCCTCTAATAGCAATTCCCTTAATTTCATATTCTCCTGGGCTGTCAATTATATTAACTTTTTTGTCTTTATGAGGATTTAGGTTAAATCCAGAAAACAATTGAGTCTCTTCTGAATTGTTATCAGAAGGATTGATTAGTATATTGCCGTATGCTGATGATACTTCAAAGAATGATTTTCCTTGCCATCTTATTTCCATATCATATTCCTTTTTTGCTAGAATTGTTATTAATATTATTAAATATCCCAAGTAAAATAGTATTAAATATTTGAGATAAAATTACTTTTTATTAGAAGTTTATTTGTATATAAAAGATTTAAGATAAATATATGACGACTAACAAAAGAGATTATTATGAGATATTGGGCTTATCGCGTAATGCTAATTCTGAAGAGATTAAAAAAGCTTTTCGCCAACAAGCTTTAAAATATCATCCTGATAAAAATAAAGATCCTGATGCATCTGACAGATTCAAGGAAGTTAATGAAGCATATCAAGTATTGAGTAACCCAGAAAAAAAATCTCAATATGATCAATTTGGTCACGCTGGAGTAAATAATGGTGGCGCTTCTGGCTTTGGAGGTTTCGAAGGCTTTGGAGGTTTTGGTGACATATTTGACTCTTTCTTTGGAGGAACAACATCCGAGAGAGCAAATGTAGGTAATGATTTAGAGTATCAAATAAAAATTTCATTCAAAGATGCTGCTTTTGGTGTAAAAAAACAAATAAACTTATCTAGAAATGAAAGATGTGATACTTGCAATGGTAATAAAGCTGAACCTGGTTCTAAAATTGATGAATGCAGTGTATGTCAAGGGACAGGAAAAGTTTCAAGGGTACAAAAAACAATTTTTGGGCAATTTCAACAAGTTACTTCATGCTCAACCTGTTCTGGCGATGGCATTAGAATAAATAATAAATGTAAGAAATGTGATGGATTAGGAATCAAAAATAACTCTAGAAAAATTGAAGTTTCTGTTCCTGCAGGTATAGAAGATGGGACTAGGTTAATCATACGAGGTGAAGGAGAATCAATTGGGAAACAAGGAAGAAATGGGGATTTATATGTTCATATACTTGTTGACGAAGATGAGCATTTCAATAGAAAAGGTAATGATATTGTAGTGTTAGAAGAGATTAGTGTTATTCTAGCCACTCTTGGAGGAGAAATTGACATTAAGACCTTAGATGGGAATATAAAGTTAAAAATTAAGCCTGGAACTCAATCAGATTCAATAATTCGATTGCCTAATCTTGGTATCCCTTTTGTTGGTCAATCATCAAGAAGGGGTGATCAGCTTGTGAGGATAAAAGTTCTTACACCAACTAAAATTGATGACACTCAAAAAGCTATATTTATCCATCTAGCAAACTATCTTAAACTGGATAATGTTAATAAAGATGTAGACGAAAGTATTATTAGAAAATTCAAAGATTTTTTCAAATCTGACAATAAATAATTTTAGGAGATAATAAAAATCGAAAATCAATGGTTAGAAATTTCTATAAATACTCCCTCAGAATATGTAGAGCCTTTTACTCAAATACTAATAAAAAATATAGGTGATAATTTTTCTGTAGAAAGAGATGTTGATTATAATCCAGATGAGGGTGAAACAATTGATCCTAACTCCTGGGTTAGAATTAAGGCTTGGATACCTACTGATGATACCTTAGAAGTAAAAAAAAATTCAATAGATGTTTCTCATAAATTATTAAATCACATCATAAAACTTCCAAATATAGACTATAAATATGTTTCTACAAATGACTGGAAAAATCAAAAATTTGATCCAATTGAAATAGGAAAGAATTTAGTAATTTTGCCAACAAAAGATTATAAAAATAAATTTAAAAATAAGAAAAAGATATACTTAGAACCTGGTTTGGCATTTGGTACAGGTCATCATCCTACGACAAAAATGTGTATTGAAGAGTTAGAAAAAAGAATCCATATTAAGGATACAATTTTAGACGTGGGATGTGGGTCTGGCATTCTTATGATTGCTGCGCAGGTTTTAGGAGCTGGTAAATCATATGGTATTGACATTGATGATGATGCAATACATTCCGCTAAAAATAATATAAGAAATGCAGGATATGAAAATGACACATTTTTAGCAAAGGCAAAATTATCAGAAACTAAATTCCCTAAAAAATATGATCTTGTTATGGCTAATATTGCTTCAAAAGTACTTATTGAAATTTCATCAGAATTAATCTCCTTATTAAATAAAAATTCTACACTGATAATATCAGGAATTCTTGGAGATAAAATTAATGATGTCATAAAATCTTTTGAGGTATCGGGAGGAAAAGTTATTAATACAAGATCTATAGACTCTTGGCATGTTTCTATAATTAAGAGAGGCTTCTAGTGCATAGATTTTATTATAGTTCTTTAGATGAAAATCAAAATATAATTGAACTTAGTGATGAAATTTCATTTCAGATAATTAATGTATTGAGGCTAAGAATAGATGAGCAATTCATACTATTTAATGGTGCAGGTTATGAGGCAGTTTTTATAATAATAAAAAAATCGAAATCAATTACTTGCAGACTTCATAGTATTATTACTCCAATTGATGAACCAAGTGTGAAAGTTAAGTTTATTATTGGATTATGCAAACCTGAAAGATTCGAACTTATTCTTCAAAAATGTACTGAATTAGGGGCATTTGATTTTACTCCAGTTATAACAGAACGTGTACAGGGGGGCGAAAATGCTTATCCATCAGATAAAAGATTATTACGATGGAGAAAAATAATTAAAGAGTCTGCAGAACAATCTGGTAGAACTTTTATACCAAAATTAAATAAACCAGAAATATTAGTTGAAATTATTAAACAAAAAATAAAACATGATAAAGTTTTATGTTTGTGGGAAGATTTTCAAGGTTACACAATTAATCAAGCATTAGATGAATTAACTAACATTAAGAGTTTATATGTAATTATTGGTCCTCCAGGTGGTTTTTCCAAACAAGAAGCTGAGAATCTAAAAAAATTAGGAGCAAAATTAGTTTCTTTAGGAAAGAGAATTTTGCGAACGGAAACTGCAGCAATAGCGGTTATGACATCTATTATTTATCATTATGGAGATTTTAGAGATTAGTTTTTAAAATTATCGCTGATACTCTTAATGAATCTATTAATTTTCATTTCCCATGAAGACTTATTAATTTTTTCTTCTTGTAAAGTTCTTGAAAGAAGATCATTTATTACTAATTTTGGTTCCTGTTTATCATAAAGAACAGATTTAGTAGCTTTCACAATAGGCATTTCAATATTATATTTTTCTGACAAAGTATATGCTGCTAGTGTTGTAGGATATCCCTCTATTGTTTGACTTATTTCATTCATAATGGAATTGGTTTTTTTGCCTTTAGCTAGACCATACCCGAAAGAGTAATTTCTACTAAGCTTTGAGTAGCATGTAGCCATTAGGTCTCCCATCCCGCTCAGCCCTGCAAAGGTTTCAATTCTAGCCCCCATTGCTAAACCTAAAAACATAATTTCATGCAAGCCTCTTGTAACAAATGCTGATTTAGAATTATCTCCCAAGCCAGCACCATCTATAAAACCAGCACCAATTGCTATAATATTTTTCAATGAACCTCCAAGTTCTACTCCAATAATGTCGTTTGATGTATATGTTCTAAATTTTTTAGAGTTGAATATATCTTGAACAGACTTACATGAACTTTCATCTGAAAATGCTATAGTAGCAGTTGCCACTTTACCTTTTAATATTTCATAGGCTAAATTAGGTCCTGACATTACCCCAATATTTTTTGAATCAAACTCAGGAAGTTCAGAAATAATTATCTCTGATATCCGCTTTCCTGTGTTTATTTCTATGCCTTTAGATGCAGATAGTATGTACTTCGTATCCGAAAAAAATAACTTATTATTTTTGAAAAATTCTCTTATAGTGTTAGCAGGCAATGTAACAACAATTAAGTTTTTATTTTTAGTCACTTCATCTATATCAGAGGTAACATTAATATTATGAGGCAAATTATGTTTAACACTTAATTTATCGTTATGTCTATTTTTTTGAACCTTCCTAGCTTGATATTCATTTCTGCACCACATAGTTACCTTGTTTCGTTCACTTAACAAAATACTCAACGTGGTGCCCCAAGCACCGCTACCTATTATTCCTATATTTAGCAAAATTTACCTAATTTTGTTTCTTTTTTGGAGAAGCTTTATTTTCTAATTTACCTTCATTACCTCTTATCAGTCTAAGAAAATTAGACTTGTGACGCAATAGGATTATCAACCCTACAGGAATACAATATAGTAAGTCCTCATATTTTGAACCAAAAATTCCATAAATACTAAAAAATAGTAATGATAGCAGACTTAATAATGTTCCAATAATTGAACCTAGAGAAATATATCTAGTGATTATAGCAATTGATACACCAATTAGTGATAATGCCATTGCTATTGGAGATAAAAAAATTAGTGTTCCAAAACCGGTAGTAATACCCTTGCCACCTCTAAATTTGATATAAATGGGATAACAATGACCTAAAACTAATAAAAATCCTGAAAATGGTATTATCCAATAGGCATTAGCAATTAGACTGATAATATATATAGAGATATATCCCTTAAATATATCCAAAATTAATACTAAACCTCCAAGTTTAGGGCCTAAAGTTCTTGCAACATTAGTTGCCCCTGAACTTCCACTCCCATAACTGCGTATATCAACACCCTTTGCAAATTTTGTCACAATGACTCCGGTTGGAATAGAGCCGATAAGATATGCAATCGAGCAAACTAAAACTATTTCTGGTAAATTATTCATATTTTCTATTCATAAATGATAATTTTATTGGAGATCCGATAAAACCATACCTATTTCTTATTATATTTTCAAGATATCTTCTGTAACTAAAATGAATTAGTTCAGGATTTTTTGTAATTATATCAAAGCTTGGAGGAGCCACTTTTTTTTGAATACATCTATAAATTCTAGGTCTTTTTCTTCCAAACCCAGGTAATGGGTTTTTACCCATTGCTTCAAAAATAATTTTATTGATTTCTGAAGAAGGAATTCTTTTATTGAACTCGCTATATACTTGAAAAATAGAATCAAAAATTTTTGATACTCCAGAATTATTTATTGCAGATGTAAATAATATTGGTGTATTTGGAATAAAATTTAGTTTCTCAATAATCAAATTTTTAACTTCATCTTTTTTAAGTTGTAATTTTGGTGCTAAATCCCATTTATTCACGATGATAATTGTAGCTCTATTAGCGTCTTTAATATATCCAATGATATGTGAATCTTGAGATGTTATTAGTTCACTTGCATCTAAAACAATAAGTGATATGTGAGACATTTCTATAGCTCTAATAGTTCTAAGTGAGCTATATTTTTCTATCCCATTTTCAATTTTTCCTCTTTTTCTCAGACCGGCTGTATCTAGAAATGTAAGTTTTTTTTCTTTAAGAATTAATTCGTAATCAATCATATCTCTTGTGGTTCCAGCTACCTCAGACACAATTGATCTTTTTGAATCTATAATTGAATTAAATAATGCTGATTTGCCTACATTTGGTCTCCCTGATATTGCGACGCGAATACTGTCATTTTTTTCATTATCATCATTAGTATAATCTAAATAATTAAAGCTTTCATTTATAAGATCATCAATTCCTAGGTTATGATATGCGCTAATTGGTAGCAAATTATCAAATCCAAGGGAATAAAAATTATGAACATAATTTCTTTTCTCGGGGGTATCAACTTTATTAACTGCCATAATAATTGGTTTATTAATTTTTCTTAACATTTGTGAAATTTCTCTATCAGAATCTGTAATATCTTCAGAAGAATCAACAGTAAAAATTATTAAATCAGATTGTTCTATTGCAATCTCTACTTGTGAGCTTATTTGATCCCACATTAGCTGGTCATGAGGTTGATTTTCAACACCAGCGGTGTCAACGAGAATAAATTTTTTATCATTCCAGACAGTATCAATAGAAACACGATCTCTTGTAGTCCCAGGAATATCACTGACTATAGCTATTCTTCTTCCAGCTATTCTATTAAACAAAGTAGATTTGCCAACGTTTGGTCTTCCAACGATTGCGATTATTGGTAATGACATATTTATTTTCTTTTAATTATTTTTTCTATTAATGCCATTTGAGACCACATACGATTTTCTGATTGTGGAAAAACAATGGATCTTTCATCATATAATAAATTTTCTGATATTTCTTCATTAGGGTGCGCTGGCAAATCATGCATAAATTTTACATTTTTTGATGCCATATCAAGTAAGTTTTCATTTACTTGATATCTCTCGAAAGCTGCTTTTCTAATTTCTTGTTCTTTTTCTTGCCCCATACTTGCCCAAACATCAGTATATATAATATCTGCGTTTAAAACTGCTTTCTTTGGGTCGGATATTTTTGTAACGGACCCACCAGTATTTATAGCATAACGATTTGCGCAATCGATTGTTTTATCATCGATTTGATAATTATTAGGAGAAGCAATTACTAGGTTTGCGCCTGAGCCTGCTAATGCGTACGACAAACTTCTAGAAACATTATTTCCATCGCCAATAAAAGCTACCTTAGATCCCTTAATTTCAGTTAAATTTTCCTTTATAGTTTGAATGTCTGCAAGAGCTTGACATGGATGCTCATGGTCAGTTAATGCATTAATAACTGGGACAGATGAGTATTTTGAGAACTCATGAATTTTTTCATGTTCAAATGTTCTTATTATTATTATGTCAGCTATTCTTGATATTACACTTGATACGTCTCTAACGGATTCTCTGCTTCCTAATCCAACTTCTTCAGGACCAAAATACAATGGATTCCCCCCGAGTTTCTGTACTCCAACCCAAAATCCTAATTTTGTCCTTAATGATGGTTTTTCAAAAAGTAGTACAGCACTTAAGTTACTTAATACATTAGATTGAGAACCTGACTTTAGTTCTATTGCCCTGTCAGTAATTTCATTTATATCATAAGTTGATATATCTTTGAATTTTAAAAAATGATTATTCATAAAATTAATTATTGCATATTATACAGTTGTTGAATATCCCTAAATTAGCAATAATAATAAAGGGATTTTTTAAATTCTAAAGTTATACTCATTTCTCAATTTTTCTGAAAGAATATCCGACTGATCTTTTGTCAATGTTTGCACTAAAGGTGGTCTGACATTTCTCCACAAAGGTTCATTGAATTTTTTAGCAAGCATCGCTTTTTGTGAAGGAATAGGAGCGTAATCTTGGAAGAGAAGCCTAACATTTCTGACTTCTTCCATAATTTTATTTGCTTCTTCCCAATCTCCGTTATGCGCATATTCTATCACTTTAGAAATATTTTTACTATTAATATTTGCTGTGGCAGATATACAACCTGGTCCTCCTAATTTAATTGAATCTATAACTAAAAGCTCTGCGCCAGGATATACTATTAGCTGATCGATTTCTAGGAAAGATTTTGTATTATCCCAATCTCCAGTGCTGTCTTTGATTCCTATAACCGTATCCGGATATTTTGACTTTAATTTACTCACTAACTCAGTAGATAAAGGTACCCCAGTCATGGCTGGTATATGATATAAATAAATTTTCAGATCAGGGTGATTGATTTCTGAGATAAGCCTTTCATAATGAGCAAATAAGCCTTCATTAGATACGCCTTTATAATAAAAAGGAGGAAGCACCATAACTCCGTGACAACCTAATTCTAAAGCATGCTTACTAATTTTTACTGTATCAGGAAAATTACAAAGACCAGTACCTGGAATTAGTACTTTTGGATTAATGCCACTTTTTACCATACTTTCTAATGCATTCATTCTTTCTTTATTACTCACAGATAATGCTTCCCCTGTAGTTCCAAAAGGAGCTAATCCTGAGCAACCATTTTCTAAAAGATATTTTGCAAAACCATTATAAATTTCATTATTGAGAGAAAGATCATCATTGAATGGAGTTAATATTGGCGCTATGAGCCCTTTAATCATTTGTAATTTCCTTTGTTTTTTTGTGGTTCAAATTTTAGTAGTGTAGGTTGATTATTTTTGTGAATAAAAACTGGACTTAGTTTCATTCCTATGGCTAAATTTTCTGGTTTTGGCTCAACATTAACTATATTCGTAGGTATTATTACACCTTCTTTTAATTTTACAAGTGCGCTTATATATGGAACATGGTCAATAAAATTTTTATGTGGAGCAACATAAACTATGGAAAATGTATAAAGTTCAGCTTCACCTGAAACTTCTACCCATTCTAATTTTTCATTAGGATTATGAATAGAAATTTGCCTAGGGAAAAATTGAAATCTTTTTGAGTCTTTTGACCTTTGAATGAAAATTTTTTCTTTTTTTAAGTTTTCCCAATAAAAATCTGATTCTGGTTGAGCAATAGGTTGTATCATTTTATAACTTATCCTAATCTTTTCCTAATATAACTGTTCCTGTTGAAGATAATAATCCTCCAGTACCATGAACTAATGAGAGGTTACATTTTTTTAACTGTCTATCTCTAGCTTGATTTCTCATCTGCCTGGCAGCTTCTACTACAGTAAAAATACCATACATCCCAGGATGAGTGTATGATAATCCTCCACCATTAGTATTGAGTGGAAAATTTCCACCTGGTCCTAATATTTTTGATTTAATAAAATCTGGGCCTTCTCCAGGCTTACAAAATCCAAGATTTTCAAGTGTAATCAAGACTGTATAGGTAAAAGAATCATACAACATTGTCAAATCAAAATCTGAATGAGTTACTCCTGCCATTTTCATAGCTTGTGGGCCGGTATAAGTACCAAAAGCTTTAGTTAAATCAGGCATTTGAGATATCATTGAGTGATCATGTCCCTCAGCTGCACCTAGTATAGATACGCTTCCGTTTTTAGAATCTTTTGCACGTTCCTTACTTGTTATCACAATAGCTGCACCTGCATCCGTAACAAGACAACAGTCTAATAAATGAAAAGGCCATGCAATCCACTTAGAATTATGGTAATCTTCTTCTGACATTTTTTTATCATAAAAATATGCTTTTGGATTTAAATTTGCCCATTTTCGGGTCTGCAAAGCAATGTTTGCCATTGCTTCTCTAGTATTATTTTCTCCATAAATATGCATATATCTTTTTGCTGCCATGGCATATGATATTGGGGGGCCAATTATTCCATAAGGGCTTTCATATTGAGCCATAGGAGCTGCTGGATTTCTTGGCATGGGTTCTCTATCTGATCTTCCTGATTGTCCGTGTGTTATAAGTGCGACCTCACAATAACCAGATGCAATAGCAGATAATGCATGAGCAACATGTATAACGAATGATGAACCTCCGACAGATGTACTATCGGTAAATTTCGGATTTATTCCCAAATATTCAGCAATATCTAAGGTTGACCAGCCAGCAGTAAATAAACCATCGACATCAGATAAATTAAGCCCAGCGTCTTCAAGGGCATTAAGAGCCGCTTCTGCATGAAGGGCTATTGGAGACTTGTTAGGAACTTTACCAATCTCGTTTGATTCAGCAACTCCAATAATATGAGCCTCACCTGAAATACTTTTTAGTTTATTTATGTTTGGCATTATATATTTGCTACTTTCAAAATTCTTTCCATTGTATTTTTACTCTTATGTTGACTGAAATTATTTCCATTTAGTAGTGTTATAGATACTAAACCATTTTTTACAGTTTTCATATCTGTTTTATCTTTTGAATTATTACTTTTTTGAGGTTGCAGTTGAGATAATAAAATCTTATACTCATTTTTTGAAACTTGATCTGTTGTAATACTGAGATTAGAGTTTTCTGGTCCGGTTTCTATTGCATGTCCGATTTTTTCATCTTTAGCATTAGGAAAATTTATATTTAGAAATATTTCATTAGGTATGTTTTCAGAGATACATTCTTTTACTATTCGATTTATCATCATTTGCAAATGATGATTATGGATTGATTCAAATGACTCTGAGGAGAATGCTATGCTTTTTTTCCCTTGTGTATTTGCTATCATAGCTGCTCCGATCGTTCCAGATATCATAATATTTCGACTTAGATTATATCCATTATTTATTCCTGACAGGACTATTGTAGGATTTTTACAAATTTCTTTTAGGGCAATAATTACAGAGTCAGCAGGTGTACCATCAACTGAAAAACATTCAACCCCTTTTATTCGATTTTTTTGTTTTTCAACCTCAAGTGACTTAAGAAAGGTAATACTTCCACTAGTTCCTGATTTATTATATTTTGGGGCAACAATGGTAACTTTTCCTAGACTTGCCACTGATCTAGCCAAAGCCCAGATGCCTTCACTTTCTACACCGTCATCATTTGTAATTAGTATTTTCATAAGTCAATTATTTTCTATTTTTAATTATATTATTTAATTTTTTATTTCACGTATTTTCAGATTTTGCTTTATTAACAGAATCAACATCACCTACAGAATCAACCCCACCTAAAGTTTTCGCATTTTCTATTGCATTTTTTATTGCTAAGTTAACACTTTCTATTGCAGCAGAGTGAATTTCATCAATATTAAAATCTTTTTTTGATGTGTTAGTCGATATACCAAAAATTGTATCACCATCATTTTCAGTATGTGAGGGCCTTATGCTTAATGCTATTCCATCTTGGCCTGCCATAGCAAGTCTTGTCGCTTGAATCTTGTCTAACTTTGCATCAGTAGCTACAATTCCTATGGTAGTGTTCATGAAAAATGTTTTTCTTTTTTTTGGGGGATTTTTTATTAGTATTTCATTCGTATCTAAGAAACCATTTTCTGATTTTGGACCAGCTAAAATATTTCCTTTTTTAGAATCAAAAATGCTACCAAAGGCATTCACAACTATTAATGATGCAACTTTAATACCAGAAGAAATTTTAATGCATGATGTACCAATACCGCCTTTGATTGAAAATTTTTTACCAAGTATTTTACCTACAGTGCAACCAGTTCCAGCACCAAAGTTCCCGGTTGAAAATTGTTTGCTTGCTGTTGACGCTGCTATATATCCTGATTCTGCATTAGGTCGAATTTTATGATTAATAAATCCAAGATCAAAAATAACAGCACTTGGGACTATTGGTATAACAGATCTACCATATTTTATTCCTATTTTTTTTTCTTCAAGGAATTGCATAACTCCATTTGAAGCACTTAAACCAAAAGCACTTCCTCCAGTAAGAAGTATTCCATTTATCCATTTATGACTTGCTAGTGGATCTAAAAGAGCGGTTTCTTTTGATCCTGGAGCAGCTCCTCTAATTTCTATTCCTGCAGACATTTGGTTTTCAGAAATTAATGCTGTGCAGCCGGTTCCATTATCTAGATCAGTGTAATGACCTACTTTAATACCATGTATATCAGTTATTGAACCGTAATTATTCATAATATTGATTGTAACAATTTAAAATTAAAATTATCTTTTATTTGTTTTATACTAATATATAAATTCCATGGTTAGTAATATTTGTGATAAATTTTATATATAAAGGATAATTATTCATTTAGAAAAGGTTTAAGTAATATGGGATTTAAGCAACTAGAGCCAGCATATGGATTTGATGATGTTTCTATTTCTCCAGGTATAGAGACCATTAATCCTGACATGACAGATTTGTCATTTAGTATTGGTGAAAATACTGAACATAAATTTGAAATTCCATTCATTGCTTCTGCTATGGATGCAGTTGTCGATCCTAATTTTGCATCATCTATGACGAAATATGGAGGACTTGGCGTAATGAATATGGATGGTATTCATATAAGATATGAGGAATTAGAACAAGTTTATGAAGATATTATCAATGCTCCTAAAGATAAAGCAACTCAGATTATGCAAAAAATATACTCTAAACCTATAGACAAAAATTTAATCTCAAAAAGAATTGAAGATGCAAAAAAAAATGGTGGAATTGTTGCCGTTTCATTCGTACCTCAAACTGCCAAGAGGCATGCTCCAATAGCAGTGGAAGCTGGAGCTGATATAGTTGTTGTTCAAGGTACAGTCGTAACAGCTAGACATTCTTCAAAAAGTCTTGAGGGATTAATACTTTCTAAATTAAAAAAAGAATTAGATGTTCCAATTATTGTTGGAAATACTGTTTCTTACGATGTTACCAAAGAACTTATGGATGAAAATATTGACGGAATCTTAGTAGGAGTAGGCCCTGGATCTGTTTGTACTAGTAGAGAAGTTTTAGGGATAGGAATTCCGCAGATAACTGCAACTATTGAGTGTGCTGCAGCTAGGGATGATTATTATAAAGATAACGGAAGGTATATTCCTATAATTACCGATGGGGGAATTAGAACTGGAGGAGATATTTGCAAGTCATTTGCTGCTGGTACGGACGCAGTAATGATAGGCAGCCCATTTGCAAAATGTAAAGAAGCTCCTGCGAAAGGTTTTCATTGGGGTATGGCAACATGGCATGACTCGTTACCAAGAGGAATAAGAATAAAGTTAGGTACAGAATATTCCTTAGAAGAATTATTATTTGGCCCATCTTCTCGAACCGATGGGACCTTGAATCTTGTTGGTGCATTAAGAGTTTGTATGGGATATGTAGGTGCTAGAAACTTGAAAGAAATGAACAAAGCCAAAATGGTGTATGCTCCAGCAATAAAAACAGAGGGAAAAATATATCAGTCTGCTGGATTAGGTTCATGAAATTTATTAGACCGAGAGGCACATCAGATATATTGCCAGACGAGCAAAATTATTGGAATTATGTACTAGATAAGGCCAAGAATACTGCTATTAAATTTGGTTTTCAAAGTATAGAAACTCCAACTTTTGAGGATACTAATTTATTTAAAAGGGGGGTTGGAGAAGGTACTGACGTCGTAATGAAAGAGATGTATTCATTTGACGATCTTGGTGGTGATTCTATAACACTTAGGCCTGAGGGTACAGCATCAGTTTGCAGAGCCTACATTGAAAATGGAATGAAAAATCAACCACAACCTCAAAAATATTTTTATAACGCTTCAATGTTTAGATATGAAAGACCGCAGGCAGGCAGATTACGAGAGCACCATCAATTTGGATGTGAAATTATTGGTGATGAAAATCCAGAGTATGATGCAGAGATAATACAACTAGGTTGGAAATATATTAAAAATCTTGGACTAAGCAATATAGAACTTAAGTTAAATACATTAGGAGATTCAAAAACTAGGAAACTATACTTAAGAGATTTATCAAATTATTATAATCAGTTTATTCATAGGCTCCCAAAAATAGATTCTGATAGATTGCTAAGATCCCCGCTTAGATTGTTAGATTCAAAAGAGATTATAACCAAAGAACTATCATCAGATGCTCCTAAATCAGTAGACTATTTGTCTGAAGAGTCGAAAACACACTGGGATAGGCTAATTTATTTACTAGATAAATTTGCAGAAAATAATGAAGATTTTCATTATGAAGTAGACAATAGATTAGTGAGAGGTTTAGATTATTACAATAGAACAGTATTTGAATTTATACCACAAAATTCTAGTACTCAAGGAACTATTTTAGGTGGAGGGAGATATGACCCCTTAATAGAGATGCTTGGTGGTCCATCAACTCCAGGTATAGGATTTGGTTCTGGAATTGAGAGAATGATAATTGAACTTAAAAAACAAAAAGTTAAAATACCAGCTAATCAAACAGTGGATGTTGTAATTATACACATGGGTGGAATTATAGAAGACCTGTGGGGCTTGATTTCCGACTTAAGAGATAATGGCTTATCTACAGTTTTTGCTCCTAATCGATCAATGAAATCACAAATGCGTTATGCAAATAATATCAATGCTAAAATAGCAATTATTGTGGGTCCAGACGAAATTTCCAAAGGCTCTGTTAATATAAAGGACTTATCTGCTGCAGGCTCCCAAAAAGAGCTTATTTTAGACTCAAAAGTGATTTTTAAATATATAAGAGAAAAAAATATATTATAGGATAATAATGCTTCAATCAATGCAAAATAGATTAGACGAAATTCAAGCTAGATACTTTGAGATAGAAAAACTTATGTCTCAAAACGACATAGCATCTGATCCTAATTCTATAAGAAAACTTGGAAGAGAATATAGCCAACTTCAGACAATAGTAGACTTATGGAGCGATATAAATCAAAATGAGAAAAATTTGAACGAAACTAAAGAAATAATTAAAGAAGAAACGGATCCTGATGTTATTGAAATGGCTAGGGAAGAAGCTCAATTATTAGAAGAAAAAATACTACTGTCAACTGAAAAAATCAAACTTGAATTATTGCCTAAAGATGATGCAGATTTAGCTGATGCAGTTATAGAAATAAGAGCAGGTGCAGGAGGTGACGAAGCTGGATTATTTGCTTCAGATATTTTTCGTATGTATCAAAGATATAGTGAGTTGAAATCCTGGAAACTAAAAATCCTCAGTCAAAATGATACGGGGGTTGGTGGAATAAAGGAGGTAACTTTTGAAATTAGTGGAGAAAAAGTTTATCAAAGATTGCACCTAGAAAGCGGAGTTCATAGAGTCCAAAGAGTTCCTTCTACTGAATCTCAAGGAAGAATTCATACCTCAACAATAACTGTGGCTGTTTTACCTAAAGCAGAAGAAATAGATGTTGAAATTAATGAAAATGATATTAAAATTGATGTTTTTCATTCAGGTGGTGCAGGTGGTCAAAATGTTAATAAAGTTGCAACTGCAATTAGAATAACTCATGAACCATCAGGAATTGTGGTTCAATGTCAAAATGAAAGATCGCAACTGCAAAACAAATTACAAGCATTGGAAATATTAAGATCTAGGCTCTGGGATAGTGAAATTAGAAAACAAAGAGATGAGATAAGTGCTAACCGAAAATCTCAGGTTGGAACTGGTGATAGATCAGAAAAAATTAGAACTTATAATTTTCCGCAATCTAGAATTACTGATCATAGAATTAACATAAATAGCCACCAAATGGCTCAAGTTTTAGACGGGGATTTAGATGTTTTTATTGATCCTTTACTCCAAGAAGAACAAGCAAAAAAATTGGCGTCATTAGAATCTAATACAAGTAATTGAAAAACTTAAATTACCCAAACCTACATAAATATATATTGAGTCTTCTCCAAAATCTTCTCATAGATGATCCTCATATAGAAGCTTCGATATTATTGAAATATTTTATAAAAGAAAAAAAAATAACAGAAGATTCTAAGCTTAGTCTATCTAATCAATCATTTTTATTGGAGATCATGCAAAAAAGATCGTTAGGATTTCCTTTACAGTATATTACACAAGAGGTGAATTTTTATAAATCAAAATTTTATGTTAACTCAAGTGTACTTATTCCTAGGCCTGAAACAGAAATTTTAATTGAACAATGTATAGAATTTATAAAAAGAAATAAAATTAAAAATCCCAATATAATTGATATTGGGACAGGATCTGGTGCTATTGCAATTACTATAGCTAAAGAAATATCAGGCTCAATAATATATGCTGTTGATATATCAAAACAAGCCTTAGATGTAGCAAAAATTAATGCCAAAAATAATGATGTAGTTATTCAGTTTATTGAAGGTGATTTATTTGGAGATATAGATTGTAATTTTGATATTATTATATCTAATCCTCCTTATATTCTGACTAACAATATAAAAAATCTTCAACAAGAAGTTCTTTATGAACCCGTTTTAGCATTGGATGGAGGTTTAGATGGTATGGATATGATATCTAAAATTATCAATATTGGAATAAATAGAATTAATAAAAATACTTCTTCGGGAATATTTATTGAAATAGACCCTCAAGTATTATCACCATTAAGAAAAACACTATCAGATTTGCCCCATAACTTTAAATATAATATAAAAAATGATTACTCAGGCTATCCAAGAATATTATCAATAACTACATAGATTTTAAAACGTACACGGTAACGGAAAATAATCCTACACGTAAAACTGTTAATTTTTGGGATGTAATTTTATTTTACACGGAAAAGTGTAGGTATATATGAATATGGTTTGATTTTTACACGGTATTCCACACGTAAACAAGTATTAGGCCCCTCTTCTATTCTTTATGGTGGATAATGTTATATTATGAAGTGTTTTTTTTCCTAAAAAATGTCTGTAAATTTCATCTACCATTTCTTCGAAAAATCTTGTTCTAGATCGCTTAGTAGTTCCTGCTATATGAGGAGATAAAAAAACATTAGGCAATTTTCTAATTTTGGAGTTAATTGGTATTGGTTCGGGATCAAACACATCTAAGCATGCAGTTATGTTTTTATTTTGCAAGGCAAATATCATGTCTTTAGTATTAACTATTTGCCCTCTAGAAACATTCACAAAAACTGCACCATCTCTTAAAAGATTAAAATGTTTAAGGCTAATCATTTTTTTTGTTGATGGAGTTAATGGTGCTAAGCATACTACTACGTCATTTTCAGAAAATATTTGATTGAGCTCTATTTTAGAATAGCCTAACTTATTTATGATATTTTTTGGAACATAAGGATCATACACAGATATTTTTGTATTAAAAGGTTCAAGATATTCGCATAACTTTTTAGCAATATATCCAAATCCAATGAATCCTATTTTTTTTTCAGTCAACTCTTCATTTTGAAAAATTATGTTATCTTTTTCATTACTAGGCTGCCAGTATTGGTTATCTATAATTTTCCTGAAATGATATCCTGCACTTCTTAGGCCAATTAAAATTAGCCCTAAAGCCCACTCTGATACAGGATATGATGACCCATGAGTTGTATCTATAACGTTTATTTTTTTGCTTATTGCATACTCAGAATCCATTCTTTTAGAAAATCTATCGCCCTCTAGTTCTCCGATAAGGGATAAACTTTTTGAATTATCTATGACTTCTTTTGTAATCTTTGGCGAACCATGGCAAACAATAATAGCATCTAGATTTTGTGAAAATTTTTTTAAGTCCTTCATGACCATAGGTGATGACTCTGGAGACTCATCCCAACTAGAAAATTCATTTAGTTCCAACCATTGAAAGTTTGAAATTTTATTAAGTTTTTCAAGATCTCGTGGATCTATGTAATTTTCATAGACTTCTTTGTTGCAAACAAGGCCTACATTAGGTGGAAAATTTTTCATAATTTTTTTATAGTTAATTCAAAATAAATATTATTTCGATATATAGTATCAAACTTTTATTCATTATTGGACTGATATGGACTGGAGTAGTTATATGTTTAATTTCGTTTCGAGAAGATCTACCGTATTAGCAAAAAACGGTATGGTGGCTACTAGTCAACCGCTTGCATCTCAATCAGGTTTAGAAATTTTAAAAAATGGAGGAAATGCAGTTGATGCTGCAGTTGCAACTGCAGCTGTTCTTAATGTTGTTGAACCTATGTCTACTGGCATAGGAGGAGATATGTTTGCTTTATACTGGGATAATAAGCAAAAAAAAGTATTTGCACTTAATGGATCTGGCAGTCAATCACGTAATGTTGATATAAAAGATTTGACAGATTTGGGTTTGGAATCTATTCCGAACGAAAAAAACAATTCGCATTTTGCTGTTAGCGTACCAGGGACGGTTGATGGATGGGAGTCATTAATTGATAAATTTGGATCAATGAAATTGTCAGATGTTTTATTTGACTCAATTAATTATGCTGAAAAAGGTTTTCCTGTCTCTGAGATCATCTCTAAAGTATGGTCATCTAAAGAAGTTGTGGAAAAACTTAGGTTTAGAAAATCTGGAGAACAATTTCTCCCAAATGGCAATCCACCAAAGTATGGTGAAATTATAAAACTGCCTAATCTAGCTAAGTCATTGAGGATCATTTCAGAAGGCGGATCGGAAGCTTTCTACAAAGGTGAAATAGCTTCGTCTATAACTAATTTTATTCAATCTCAGGGTGGCTGGCTATGTATGGAAGACCTTGCTAAACATAAATCTGAATGGGTAGATCCAATTAGCACAAACTACAGAGGATATGAAATATGGGAATGCCCTCCAAATGGTGCTGGAATCATCGCTCTTATTGCATTAAATATTGTTGAAAATTTTGATATCAATTCTATGGGGTTGCAATCAGCAGAAACCTATCATCACTTAATTGAATCTATGAGATTGGCTTTTTCAGATGGTTTATTCTATGTTGCAGATCCTAATAAGACTCATGTTCCTGTTGATCAATTGTTATCAAAAAATTATGCATCTAAAAGGGTTTTAGAAATTTCCTCAAAAGAGAAAAACTCCAATATATCATACGGAAACCCTGTAGGTGGCAGTGATACAGTTTACCTGTCGGTAATCGATAGAGAAGGTAATGCTTGCTCTTTTATCAACAGTTTATATAGTAGTTTCGGTACAGGTTTAGTAGTTCCAGAATATGGAATAGCTTTGCAAAATAGAGGCTCTCTATTTTCACTTGATCCTGAGCATCCAAATTATTTAGAGCCAAGCAAAAAGCCTTATCATACAATTATTCCGGGAATGGCTACAAAAGATGGTGAACTAAGTCTTAGTTTTGGAGTTATGGGTGGCTTTCAGCAGCCTCAAGGGCACTTGCAAACCCTAGTTAATATGATTGATTTTGATCTGGATCCCCAACAAGCTTTAGATGCACTAAGATTTCGAATAGATGTTGAGGGGAATGGTGTAATTCATCTTGAAGAAGGCGTAAGTTCTGACTTAGTGAATGAATTAAAGAAGAGGGGGCATGAGGTAAATATTGTCTCGGGTTATGATAGGATAAGTTTTGGTGGAGGTCAGATAATATCTAGAGATCCTTCTAGTAATTTATTGATGGGCGGAACAGAACCAAGAAAAGACGGGATAGCTGTTGGGTGGTAGAATTTTAGAATATTTTAGAATATAATGGAAAAATATACCTTTTTATATCTTTTTATATAATGAATCTAAAAGTTAGAGAAGTAGCAATAAAATTAAACGTAAGTGAGAAAACAGTTTACAAATGGCTCTCACAGGGGATTATACCAGCAAAGCGACTTGGAAAAACATGGGTTATTTCAGAAAATGAAATTGAAAAACTTGTAAATCCAGAAATATATCCTAAGCAGAGCTTAGAAAAAATTACTCTTACCAATCGAGACTTTAAGAATACAGATGAACAAGACTTAAAAGAGATTGAGGTGCTGGATAAGTTTACTGAATTTTTATCTTCAGCGATAGACCACGGTTATGAGAAAATTCTTGGTCCAAGAAGTTTGGACTCAAAAACTGTGGATAGGATTTCTGATGTACTTGATTCATCAACTGGTGAGATACTTTTACAAGGGATTGGACTAAGAGAATTTTTTGGAGATAAGGGTTATGCCGATATTCTTAGAAAAATGCTAAATGAAAACAGAAAAATACAGATTAAGGCTTTATTAGTTAATCCTAATAGTGATTTTGCTAAAGCTAGAGCAATAGCCGAAGATGGTATAGTTTTTGATGATGATGAAGTTTTTAAGTCAGGTCCACTTTATAGTGATAGTTGGAGAAGTATGAATATGATTGCGTCCATCAAAAAAAAATCCCTGGATCTTTCTAGTTTTTCTCTTGATGTAAAATTCGTTAATCATTGGCCATCATCCTATCTAATTATGACAGAAAAGTATACCTTTCTAGAATCTTATCAGTTTGCAAACCTGCAAAATATTTATGGAGAATCTTCCTTCGATGGATTAGTTCCAATGATGCAGCTGAAATCCAAAAGTGATTACGGTAGAATTCTTAGGAATCACTTTGAATATATTTGGTCTGGAAGTAACCCATATATACCAATATATTCCCTTTCAGAAATATCACAGAAGATGATAATTAAATAGTTCCGGAAGTTTACGGAACTAATAGTAGAAAAAAAGGGACTATTGTCTATATAATTTCTAATATAGTTAAATATATTTAATTTTCATTTATATGAGTAAAATACAGGAGAAAAAAATGGGCAAGATAAATGTAGCTATTATAGGGGCAGGAAACTGTGCTTCTTCCCTTGTGCAAGGTTTGTATAAGTATAGTGAAGTTGATGAAACTTCGGAAAAAATTCCAGGATTAATGCATAATGTTCTTGGTGGGTATGCATTAAGTGATGTGAATATAGTTGCTGCGTTTGATGTTGATAAAGAAAAAGTTGGTAAAGATTTATCTGAAGCTTTATTTACCAAAAATAATAATGCTCTAAAATTTCATGATGTACCAAATATGGGTGTAAAGGTTGATAGAGGTATGACTCATGATGGTATTGGAGAGTATTTGGAAGAAGTAATCGAGAAAGCCTCAGGTGAAACATCAGATATTGTAGGGATATTGAGAGATCGAAAAGTTGATGTTGTAATAAATTATTTACCTGTTGGCTCTGAACAAGCAACTAAATGGTATGTAGAACAAGTTCTTTCTGCCGGTTGTGCTTTTGTAAACTGTATTCCGGTTTTTATAGCGAAAGAACCATACTGGCAAAAAAGATTCAAAGATAGAGGTTTACCAATAGTGGGAGATGATATTAAGTCTCAGGTTGGTGCAACAATCGTACATCGAGTGCTTGCTAGATTGTTTGAAGATAGAGGTGTTAGATTAGATAAAACATATCAATTAAATTTTGGTGGTAATACGGATTTTTATAATATGCTTGAAAGATCAAGATTAAAATCAAAAAAGATTTCTAAAACTAACGCTGTTCAATCGCAATTGGAAAAAGAATTACCAACAGATGATGTTCATATTGGACCGTCAGATCATGTCCCCTGGCTTGAAGATAGAAAGTGGGCGTATATTAGATTAGAGGGTACATCATGGGGAGACCAGCCGCTAAATGTAGAATTAAAATTAGAAGTTGAAGATAGTCCAAACTCTGCAGGAGTTGCTATCGATGCAATTAGAAATGCTAAAATTGCATTAGACAAAGGAATAAGTGGGCCTGTAGAGCCTGCTTCAGCGTATTTTATGAAATCTCCACCATTACAAATGCGAGATGATGATGCGAGAAAAGCAGTTGAAGATTTTGCAGATTTAGAATAATCTAAATAATTAGTTCTAAAAAATGTGATATTAGTCTGAGTTTTCAACTCATGGATAATCATAATTTGTTATACACTTAATCCTAACTAAAACGTTATATTTTTTAGGTAATAAAATGAAAATAGCAGAGATTTCTCCTTATGATTTTGCACATCCTGGTGGTGTACAAAGGCACATATCTTCATTAAGCAGTGAACTGGTTTCAAGAGGTCACGATGTTTCAGTCATAGGTCCATGCTCAAAGTCAACTCCAATAGTCAATCTGGAAAATGTTAATTTTGTTCCTCTTGGTAGATCAATTCCTTTTCCTACTGCTGGTTCTATTGCAAGAATCTCTATTTCACTATGGCATGAATGGAAATTAAAATCTTTTTTACAAACTGAAAACTTTGATATAGTTCATATTCATGAACCACTGATGCCGCTCACATCTCTTACTGCAGCTACATTTTCTAGATCTACAACTATAGGTACTTTTCATGCTTATAATGAAGGTAGATCTAAGGGATATATTTTAGGTAAAAGGCTAAGATTACTTGAAAGATTTGCAAATAGATTAGATGGGAGAATAGCTGTTTCAGAGCCTGCGAAAATTTTTCATAATAAATATTTCCCATCAGATTACAAGGTAATACCAAATGGATTAGATGTGGACAGATTTTCAACTCCTACAATGAGGCCAACCGTTATGAAAAGTGAAAACATTAATTTACTTTTCGTAGGAAGAGTTAATGAGTCAAGAAAAGGTCTTAGATATGCTCTTGGTGCATACTCTAGGTTAAAATGGCAATATCCTAATTTAAGATTGATTATTGTTGGCTCAGGGGTGCCAGACAAAGAATCATACAGAGTTATGGGGGAAAGATCATTAGATGATGTAATATTTTTAGGTCCTATGTCAGAGTCTGAATTACCAAGTTACTATCAACATGCAGATATATTCTTGGCCCCAAATACAGGCAAAGAAAGTTTTGGATTCATTACCATAGAATCTATGGCATCATCAACTCCTGTGATTGCTGCTAGTATTCCTGGGTTTCAATCTGTTATTAAAGATGGATATAATGGAATTTTGGTTGAACCAAAAAATGAAAAATCCCTAGCGATAGCTATAAAAAAACTCATAGATAATCCATCACTAAGAACTTCACTTGAAATAAATGGTAGGTTGTCTGTGGAGAAGTATAGTTGGAAAAAAGTCACTAACAATATAATTCGTTACTTTAATAATGTGAAAAATATACGTAATAACACACTAAAAAAATCTAAAAATAAAGTAAATTAGTATGATTTTAGATTTGCAAAAATTCAGGTATAAAATAAGGTATTTTATTGGAAAATATTACGAAGATCCATTGGTAAATATATTTATAAGTATTAAATTCAGGGCATCTACAATTACACTTTTTGGCTTTTTAATCACATTAATTTCATCTTATTTTATTTATCAGGGAAGTTTTGTTATCTCTGCCATTATACTTCTTGTGGGTTCTTCATTTGATATGTTAGATGGAGGTGTTGCAAGAAAAACTAATACTGTAAGCAACGCTGGTGCTCTATTAGATTCTGTTTTTGATAGAATTTCTGAGGCTGTCATATTTATATCTTTAGTTTTTTATTATCTGAGTAATGGATCGGAAAATAATTTTGAAGTATATATATGTATTCTTGGTTTAGTTGGCTCGATTATGGTAAGTTATATTCGTGCTAGATCTGAATCATTGGGAGTTTCTGGTACCGCTGGAATATTAACTAGGCCAGAAAGATTAATAATTTTAATTGTATCCTTAATGTTGAATAATCCAATTTATGCTTTGTGGATTCTTGCAATAGGTACACCAATTAGCGCAGGTATTAGATTTTTTGATTCATGGAATACTTTACGAAAAAAATAAATTTATTTCTAATATTACTACTTGCACTTTTCTTAATATTTTCTAGTATTCACAAGAATATTGCTTTATTTTCTGATTACACAGAATATGTTGATATATTAGAGCAGTCTGCTGATTCTGATTTTCCTAATGGCATAAATTTTCAAATTAATTTCACCTCTGAAAAAAATATAGAAGATGTTAAGATTGTGCTTTTAGTTGGCAATCGGAGTACTTCTCAATACTCATATATGGATTTAAGTAAAGCAAATAATCAAATTTTCGCAGAACATTTTTTTAATTCTGGTAGTATAAATAATTTCATTCCACCATCTACCAAAATTAGTTATTTTTATGAGTTTATTTTTGATGATAATTCCTCATATATTTCTGAAGACTTTTTATTTTTTTATCACGATAATAGATTCAAATGGCAAGAAATAATTACAGAAAAGTCTAATGTATTTTTTTATGATATATCTATAGATTTAGCTGAAGCGATATCAAATATTTCAGATCAAACAATTACCGAAATGTCTAAATTGCTTGATGTAAAAATTGGTAATAGTATTAATCTTGTCATATATAACAATACCGATGATATGCATTCTGCTGTAACGCATAAAAGTAAAACCTCTAGTGAAAAATTGACCATATTAGGTCAGGCTTTTTCAGATGAAAAAATTGTAATTGTTTTATTAGATGAACAGGTTTTTGAAACTGTAAATCATGAAATAACACATATAATAAGTTCAATTGCTACTGATAATAGTGATTTTTTTCCATTATGGTTGAATGAAGGTCTATCAGAATATTCCGATATAACTCACCAGAAATATGCTTCTATACTTAAGTGGGGTATAGAAACAGAAAATTTATTGCCACTTAAGCAACTTAATACCTTTCCTGGCGATCCTAAAAAGACAATTTTAGCCTATGGTCAAAGTCAAAGTACAGTGAGGTATTTAATTGATAATTATGGCCAAAAAAACATAGCTAATTTATTCCAACGGATAAGAAAAATTAAATCATATTCTGCAATTGATACTGAATTTACTAATGTGTACGGATTTAATTTAGATCAGTTATATTCTTTGTGGAAAGATAATTTATATCAAGAACTAGAAATTAAATCTCCTAAAAATATAAGCTTAATGGATAAATTATTTATAAGGAAAAATTATTACATAATTCTGTCATTGTTAGTTTCTGCACTTGTGTTATTACTTTTATTTAGGTGGGCTAAGAAAACCTCATCTTGATCAGATTATTCAATGTTTCTCCTAAAATATAATTCATATCGTTTACATCAATAAAATTACAGTTTTTTCTCAAAGCTTCAATAGTTTGCTTGTATGTCATTGATTCTTGAACTACAGGGAAATCTGAACCCCAGCACATTTTTTTATTAAAGGAATTATAGCACTCCTCAAAAATCCATCTTGAATCATCATAAGGATATTTCCAATGAATCTTGTCTACATAATGGAATCCAGAGAATTTTAAGTGTATATTATCTAATTTTGAACTTTCTTTGACCTCAATTAAATTTTTTTTTATTTTAGAGTTTTTTGCAGTTAAACCAGACATGTGATGACATAGAATATTAAGATTTGGAAATCTCTCTGCCAATTTTCTTAGTTCTTTTTGGTGATTTGGTTTAATGGCTAAGGATGCAATTAGTTTATTATCATTTGCAAATTTAAAAAAATCTAATCCTTCTGAAGAATTAAACCACGATGCATCATCCTCTTCTGCAACATAATGAGTAAATCCAAGAATATTATATTTCTTTAATGCATTTTCTAACCTATTAGTTGCACCTTTTGTATGATAAGTTTTTGACCACATAGAATCGATATCTGCTAATTGTAAAAATTTATCTGGATAATTTCTAATTTTGTCGTATACGTAAACATTGTTATCAAAATTATTAAATATTTCCGCACAAACTATTGTTGCTAAATTGACATTATTTAGAGTAATTTTATTTAAGAGTAATTCTATTGATCCATGGTTCTCAGGGTCTGGTACTTCAGGTAAATATGGCCAAATTTTCCATGCATGGCAATGTGAATCTATAATCATAACTTCATACATTATATAGAAAAAATAATATAAAGAATAACTGCGAAACATATTAGAAACATATATGAAACATAAAAGAAACAAGTAGGAAACATAAAAGAAATATTTGCAATTTACATTTAATTCTATAACTAAAAATATATTTATAGGAGAAAATTATGGATTCTGGTCATACCGCATGGATGCTTACTGCGTCTGCACTTGTATTTTTTATGACACCCGGTTTAGCTTTTTTTTATGGAGGGTTAGTAAGGGCAAAAAGTTTAGTAAACACAATAATGTTAAGTTTTATAACAATTGGGGTTGTTTCAATTGTGTGGACTTTGTGGGGATATAGTCTTGCTTACGGAAATGGTGAATTAATAGATGGGTTCATAGGGGATTTTTCTTTATTAGGCCTTAGTGGAGTTGAAATGTTCTCTCAAGAAGGTGATGCTATAAGTCCTTTGTATGATGTGTTATTCCAAATGATGTTTGCAATAATAACTCCAGCATTGATTACTGGAGCATTTGTTGAGAGATTCAAATTTTCTACATATTTAGTATTCACTGTTATTTGGATAACTATAGTATATGCCCCAGTTGCTCATTGGGTTTGGGGTGGAGGATGGATCGGTGCTGATGGAGCAGGAGCACTCGATTTTGCAGGTGGAACTGTAATACATATAAATGCTGGAGCCGCAGCAGTTGCAGCTGCTCTACTTGTCGGTAGAAGAAAACTTCCAGGGTTGCAACCAAATAATGTCCCATACATTGTTTTAGGTGCATCAATACTATGGTTTGGTTGGTTTGGATTTAACGGAGGTTCTGCTTTGGCATCAGATGATTATGCTGTAAATGCTATGCTTGTAACACAAATAGCTGCAGGTACAGCTGCAACTACTTGGGGAATACTTAGTATGATTAGTTCTGGAAAAATTAGTGCCGTCGGTACTGCAACTGGAGCTGTAGCTGGTCTTGTTGCCATTACACCTGCAGCCGGAGCTGTAAATCCAATGGGAGCCTTAGCAATTGGTTTTGGAGCTGGTTTGATATGTTATTATGCTGTGGAATTAATCCATAAAACTAGACTAGATGATGCCTTGGATGTTTTTGCTGTTCATGGAGTTGGAGGATTATGGGGATGTATCGCTACAGGTATTTTTGCAATAGAAAGTATAGCAGGAGTAAAGGGAGTGGTGCAAGGTGAATTTGATCAAGTATGGATTCAAATTTATACTGCACTGGGAACATTGGCTTACTCTTTTGTAATTACTTATGGGATTTTGTATATTCTTGATAAAATTCCAGTACTCGGCCTAAGAGTATCTGACTCAAATGAAGATCAAGGACTTGACCTTTCTGAACACGGGGAGCAATCTTCCATAGAAGATGGAGCAAACTAATAGTAATACATAAAAGCCTACTAAGTAAAAACTTTTACTAGTAGGTTTTTATATTTAAGGCATATTAAATATATAAATTAATTCTTTAGTATCGTGTATCATTAATTGTTTTAGGAGCGTAGCTCAGTTGGCTAGAGCACTGGTTTCCAAAACCAGGGGTCGGGGGTTCGAGTCCTCCCGCTCCTGCCATAATATTATCAGCCGGGGTGCTGAAACTGGTAGACAGGCTACGTTGAGGGCGTAGTGATCATTGATCGTGCGGGTTCGAATCCCGCCCTCGGCACCAATAATATTAGTATATAATTATATGAAAATGGCGACGTGGCCAAGTGGTTTAAGGCGGAGGTCTGCAAAACCTTTATTCGGCGGTTCGAATCCGCCCGTCGCCTCCAAATTATTAAGGTTTATATGGCGGTATAAATGAAAAATCCCTTAGAAAATTTACCTTTAGTTGAGCCTGGCCGATTGATGATAAATATTCCTGTAACTATGCGTGACGGAATAAAATTGTCAGCTGATATATGGCTCCCTCCATCAAAATTTGGTAATGGTCCATGGCCTGTTCTTTTGCTTAGAACTATTTATGATAATCAAGAATCAAGATATATTGAATGGACCAGATATTTTAATGAATCTGGTTATGCAGTAGTACTTCAGGATTGTAGAGGCAGAGGTGATTCTGAAGGAGTGTGGGATCCATACGTATGCGAACTATATGATGGATACGATACACATGAATGGATTGGACGGCAATCATGGTGTGATGGTAATTTAGGTACATTTGGTCTATCTTATCCAGGTTTTACACAGTCTTTACCTGCAAGCTTAAATTCGAAGTATTTAAAAGCTATAGCTCCTATTGCATCACAACAAGATAATTATGGTCACCATAGAGTTAATGGCGTTATTCATCATATGGTGTGTTTTGCATTCTTAAATATGCTTGGAAAGTCAATGCAATATGAGGCTTTGAAACATTTTGATCAAGATAGTTTTTTTTTCGAATTGCCTTTGGAAACAGCAATGGAAAAAGTTTCTGCCACTCATCCATACTTTAAAGGTGTTCTAGAACATGAAAAATATGATGAATGGTGGACAAGTTATAGCTTAATAGATAAATACCAAGATATGGAAGTTCCTTCGTTATTTATTACTGGTTGGTATGATTCCTTACAAAATGAAAATTTTAAGATATTTAATGGCTGGACAAAAAAATCAAAAACAAAAGATGCACGTGAAAAAACAAAGTTGATTATTGGCCCGTGGAGCCACCAAATTGCTCCGTGGGGGAGAGTAATGATGGGTAAAAATGGAGAATATGCGGATAGAGTTTTTGGTAAAAATTCTCTTTTAGACATTATAAATATGCATACTCATTGGTATGATCAGCGACTCAAGGGCATAAATACTGGTATTGATGATGAACCACCAATAAAACTTTTTGTTATGGGTGAAAACGTTTGGAGATATGAAAATGAATGGCCACTAAAAAGAACAAATTGGACAGATTTTTATATCTCGAGTGAAGGAAATGCTAAAAGTGAAAAAGGAAAATTAAAAATCCACAAACCAATAGAAAAAAAATTATTTGATTCTTATATTTATGACCCTAATGATCCTATTCCTTCATTGGGCTCTCAGTACCAAACATACGATTTTTGTGGACCCCACGACAGATCAAAAATTCAGGAAAGATCGGATGTGTTAGTTTTTCAGTCAGAAAAATTAGATCAAGAAATTGAAGTTACGGGACCTATAAAAGCTATAATATATGTATCCTCAGATTGTATTGATACTGACTTTACTGCTACCTTGACAGATATAGAGGAAAATGGAAAAGCAATTGCGCTTTGCGAGGGAATAGTTAGGGCCAGATTTAGAAATGGTACAGATAATCCAAAAATGTTAAAACCAAATAAAATTTATGAGGTTGAGATTGATATGTGGAATACTTCAAATTTATTTAAAAAAAATCACATGATATGTTTGGAGATATCAAGTTCTAACTTTCCACGTTATAATCGTAATCTTAATACTGGAGGTAATATAGAAAAAGGATTTGAAATGAAAAAAGCTAACCAAAAAATATATCATGGTTCAGAGTATCCTTCACGATTAGTATTACCTATAATACCTAAGGAATAACAATTATATGCTAGAAAGATTTTTAGTTCCAGAGAAAGATAGAATCTATATTTCTGAGGAAAAAATGAGAACTGCAACAATTGAAATTTTCAAGTCTTGTGGTTTGTCAGATGTAAATGCAAAAACCTCTGCAGATGTTTTGATCACCAGTGATCTAAGAGGATGTGAATCTCATGGTGTATCAAATCAATTAAGAGTTTATACAAAAATGTATAATGATGGCGAAATTAATCCCAGACCAAATATAGAAATAGTTAGAGAAACTAATGCCACTGCTAATTTGAATGGGGATGAGGGCCTAGGTTTACATGTTTTACCAAAAGCTATGGAAATTGCGATTGGTAAGGCTGAGAAACATGGAATAGGTAGCGTTACAGTGCATAACTCAAGGCATATTGGTATGCTTGCTTATTATTCAATGATGCCATTAAGTAATAATATGATTGGGTTTACAACTACTGCTGGAAACCCGTTGACCATGGTTCCAACTAACGCAGGCGAAAAATTATTTGCTACTAATCCTTGGGCATGGGCTGCTCCTGCAATGACTTTACCTCCATTTGTTTTTGACGTCGCGACTACCCAAGTTGCTGGTAATAAGCTACATCTTGCAAAAAGAGTAGGTGCGGATATTGAACCATCTTGGATAGCTGATACTAAAGGTAGACCTATACAAGAGCCTACTAAGCTTCCAGATGAATATATGCTTTTACCCTTTGGAGGAACTAGAGAGCAAGGATCTCATAAGGGTTATGGTTTCGCAGCTACAAGCGAGATTTTATCTACCATATTATCAGGTATGGGACCAGGTTTTTTGATGCCACCTAAACCAAGGACAGTCATGGGACATCATGTTCAAGCTATTAAGATTGATGGATTTATAGATCCAGACGATTTTAAGAAAGATATGGATAAATTTTTATTGGGTTTGATAAATGCTAAACCTGCTCCAAACAAAGATAGAGTAATCTATCCAGGGTTAACTGAGTATGAGGAGCAAAAAATTAGAAAATCCAAAGGTATACCATATCATTCGGAGGTTATAAATTGGTTCGAATCATACAAAAATGAAATGGATTTAAGTTTTAATCTTTATGAATAATTTTACAAATAGGTGATCATAATTATAGAAGCTACAACCATTAATACCGAAATAAACTTAAAAATTATATCTGGGAAAATAAATTTTTCATGAACTAATTTTGGAGTTATATACGAACCAATTAAGCTGATTATGAAAATAAAAACAGTTCTAGAACTTGTAATTGTTGATACAAGCGCTACTGGTCCATTTGATATTGCGTAGGTTATTGATAAATGGCCAAATACTGGAGCAAGACCTTGACTTGATATTAACCATAATGATCTTTTTGGTACTATGATAAAACTAAAAAGATCTTTAAAGGAATCTTTTCTAAGAAATAAAGCCATCATTGTAATTGATATTCCAATCCCTCTCATTGAAACAATCTGGTAGGGTGAAAAATCTTCGCTTATTGATTTAGTGATTAAGTGTGATGTTCCAATTAATATAGCACTTATGACTAGTAAAAGAAGCAATGGCTCAAATAATTGATTGTTTTTTTTCTCTTGCTCTGAAAATTTTAAAGAAGCAATTATTGTACCAGTTATTGCAAGAATTATTGCAACCCAGTTTAGAATACTTAGTATTTCATTAAATATAATTACCCCCATAATTGCTACGTATATAGGATATGTAGACATTATAGTTGAAACTCTAGAAGGTTCAGTTTTTTGTATCATCCAAAACATAATAATTAATCCTATGCCTTGTAATGCTCCTATTGAACATCCAATTAATGAAAGTTTAAGGGTTAAATTTTCAGGAAAGTTTAATAAGAATAAAAATATACCTATGATTCCTTGGCTTAGTCCAACAAACAAATTAAAACTTTTAATAGAAAGATTAAATTCAGATAATACTCTTTTATCAGTAATATTAACAATGGCAAAAATAATAGGATTTAAAATTGAAAAAATTATCCAAAGTTCCAAAGTCTTAAAATCCTATCCTCTAACAGTGCTCCATTTTTTTGACATTATTTTTTCAAGACCATCATCGTTGAGTTCTATTCCCAGTCCTGGTTTATCACCGACATTGATACATCCATCTCTATCAAGAACATATGGATCTTTTATGTAGCCGTTACCAATAATAGTTTTGTTATCTTTTCGAAAATCATTCACTTCGTTATGCTCTTGTATGAGGAAATTTGTTGTACATACATCAACTTGAAAACATGCAGCTAACGCCACAATACTTAGTGGGCAGTGTAGTGCGAGTTTTGCATAAGCAGCTTCTCCGATTGATGCTATTTTTTTTGATTCAGTGATTCCACCCGCATGACATATATCAGGTTGCATAACATTAATAGAATTTTGTTTTAATGCATCAAAGAATATCCATTTGCCCATCCACCTTTCTCCAGCTGCTATAGTCCCGTATGTATCATTTTTTATATCTCTAAGAATATCAACTCTTTCAACAGGCATTGGTTCTTCGATAAATAATGGTCTATGAGGCTCTAATGCTTTAATGAGTTGCTTTCCTATAATGGGATTTGGGTTATGAATATCTATTGCAATATCAATATCTTTGCCAACCCCTTCTTTGGCTGCAACAAATCGTTTTACTATTTCATCAACCTTATTTGTAGATTCTAATTCGTCTCCTAAGGAGATATGCATTTTTAATGCCTTAAATCCCCATTCTTCAGTTAATACCTCAGCTGCAATTTTATACATTTCAGGCTTTACGTTATAAAAATTACTAAAAAAAGCTTTTGCGTTTCGTTTATCTGCCATATATGGATCACCAGGTTCCACAAAATGTGGCATTTCATGTCCTAATGCTCTATAAATTTTTATTTTTTCATGAACTTTACCACCTAGCATTTTATATATTGGTAAACCTGCAGCTTTGCCTGCAATATCCCATAAAGCTATATCTATCCCACTTATTGCACTCATTTTAATTGGCCCACCATAGTACCCAGCGCTATGTTCGTACATTTTTTTCCATAATTTTTCAACATTTGTAGGATCTTCACCAATTAAGATATTTTCTAGTCTCATAACTTCAGAAATTACAGGTTCGGGGTGATTTTCAAGATATGGTTCTCCTATGCCAAAAATTTCTGTATCAGTGTGAATTTTTAACCATACCCAACTTGGAGGAATTTTTAGAATTTCTAATTTAGTTATTTTCATCAGTTATTCCAACCTTTTTTATCAATTATTCGACCGGCAATATTACTTATTTTTTTCATTTCTTTTTCGTCTCTATATTCTTTTGAAGTTGCAACAGCATGCTCAAGTGCATTATGACTGCCGCAAGAAAATGGTGCTTTCAAATTAGATATAATTGGTATGATTTTTGAGATTAGTTTTTTTGCATTATCTGTATTTTTTG
>CEQP01016960.1_pt1 | contig 32896 bp, 28 predicted proteins | sample 356291 | NCBI WGS metagenome assembly CEQP01 (sample SAMEA2621221, study PRJEB7988) | marine metagenome | isolation source: saline water (ENVO:00002010), including | reverse complement strand
TCTAATCTTTTTTGAAATGTTTTATAGTGTTGGTACGCAAGTATTGTTGTTGGAACTAAAATTAAAACCTGTTTGTTTGAGCAGACAGCTTTAAATGCAGCCCTGACTGCAATTTCTGTTTTTCCAAAACCAACATCACCACAAACTAACCTATCCATTGGAAAAGAACCCTCCATATCTTTCTTTACCTCTATTGTTGTTTTAATTTGATCAGGGGTGTCTTGGTAAACAAACGAAGACTCGAGCTCTATTTGTAAGTAATTATCTTCTTGAAAAGAGAACCCTTGAGCTTCTCTTCTTTTAAGATATAGTTTAATAAGGTCGTTAGCCATATCAACCATTTTTGATTTAATCTTTTTCTTCTTCCTAGTCCACTCTTGGTTGTTCAAGCTGTTTAAGGTTGGCGCGCTTCCTGGGCTTGAATATTTTGCGATTTTATGAAGAGAGTTTACATCTATAAAAACAACATCATTGTTTTTATAAACCAACCTTAAAACTTCACGGTCGATTTCGTTCGATTTCATTTTTTCTAAACCAACAAACCTTCCCACACCATGGTCAATATGAACCACATAATCACCCGCTTTTAATTCGTTTCTATCTTTTATTGGGTTTTTTTGTTTTTTTTGAATTTTTGGAGAGTGGGTGTGTTTAAAAAACCGATTAAACAGTTCGTGGTCTGTATAAAACACCTCTTTAGTTTCATGATCTATGAAACCCTCACTCATTTTTGAAATCAGTTTATTGTATGTTACAACAAACCCAACTGACTCGAAATAGGAAGCTAACCTTTTAGATTGTTCTTCAGATTGAAAAGATATGTTTAGTGTATAGTTATTATAATTATGTTCCTTAAGATCATCAACCAACAACGATAGGTTTTTGTTAAAGTTTGGTTGAGGGCTAGCTTTATATCTATACTTTATTAAATTACTCTTTTTTGATTTTTCACCACCAAATTGGATTGTTTTAAAACGGTTTATTTCTTTTAAAAAAGATTTTTTACTAAGAAAAACTCTTTTAGGAGACAAACTTAACATAACCTTACTTTTTCTTTTAATATCACTGTACGCCTTTTCAGCTTCTTTATATTTTTTATCAATAATGTTAGCGGATAAACTAATTCCATCATTCCAAACACACCAACTTTCTTTTAAAAAACTTAATAAGGTTACATGTTTACTAGATGCGCTCTCGTGTTTTTTGTTTGGGGTTATCTTCACAGAAACAACATCGTCTTCTGTAAGTTGTGACTCAACATTAAACAACCTTAATCTTTCAACAATATCACCATCTAATTCTATTCGAATAGGTTTTTTATAAGAATATGAAAAAACATCAATTATATTTCCTCGCGAAGCAAACTCTCCAGGCTCATTAACAAAATCAACCTTATTAAACCCTTTTTCTTCAATCTTTTCTGTTAGTTTGTCTAAAGAAACACCCTCTTTTTTCTTTAAACCTATGGATAGTTTTTTTTGAATCCTTTCCTCAGGAAACATTTCAAATAAAGCTTCTGGGTAAGTGACAATGTAAGTTTTTTCTTTTCTTTTTTGGATAAGTGCTTGAATTACCTCAGTTCTCATAACAACGTTTGCGTTATTAATAAGCTCGTTATCATAAGGAGCTATAAAAGAATATGGAAAGAAATAAACTTTTTCGTTTTTTAAATAATTACAAAGGTTGCTATAATAAATTAAAGCTTTTTCTTTGTCATTAAGAATAAAACAATGACTCTTAGAATCGTTTTGTGTTAAAGCTAAAGGAACTATTACATTAAGGTTTCCTGACAAACCAGAGATATAAACATTGTTTTTTTTAGAAACCTCTGATTGAAGCTCAACAACCTTGAGCCTGTCTTTATACATAGAAATTATTTCAGAAGTTGACATGTTATTTTAACTCATGATATGAAAATTAGTTTGCAAAAAAGAATATTTTTGTTCAAAAAAAAGAGAGAAATGAAAATATTAATTACAGGATCCTCTAATGGCATAGGCCTACAAATAGCAAAAGACCTTTATGACACCAAAAACACCTTTGTTTTTCATTACAACTCTAACAATAAAAAACTCTATAATTTTTTTGGTAACAACAAAGAAAATATACACTACATAAAATCAGACTTATCTAAAGAGTCTGGCGCTATTAAACTTTTTGAAAAAACATCCAAGCACATAGGGGTTCCAGATACAATTATAAACAACGCCGGCATTGCTCAATCTTCCCCTATAGAAAATGATTTAAAAGCATGGACAGATGAGTTTGACAAAACAATCAACACAAACCTTAAATCCCCAGCTTTAATTTGCAAAGAGTTTATTTTAAAGAAAAGAAAAGAAAAGATTAAGAAAAGACTGCGGATCATAAACATAACTTCTAGAGCAGCATTTAGGGGAGAGGTTGAGGATTTTATATCCTATGCTTGTTCTAAAGGGGGGTTGGTTTCTTTAACTAAAACCATAGCTAGGTCTTTTGGGAAAAAAGATAATGTTTTAGCTTTTAGTATTGCTCCAGGGTTTGTTAACACAGAAATGGCAAAAAGCTTTATAGAAAAAAACGGAGAAGAATTGGTCAAAAAAGGAATTCAACTAGATAGACTTACTGAACCTAAAGACATATCTCCGGTAGTTGCGTTAATTTCTTCAGGAAAAATGGACCACAGTACCGGATCTACTATAGACATAAACGCTGGGAGTTATTTAAGATAACACCATCATTTAGCAAAAACCCGTTTTGGGTCCTTAAAAGATTTAAATTCTAAAGCATTCCCACTAGGGTCTAAAAAAAACATAGTTGCTTGTTCTCCAACTTCTCCTTTAAACCTGATATAAGGCTCTATTATAAATTCTATTTTGTTTAATTGAAGCTCATCAGCAAGTTTGTGCCACTGTTCCCACTCTAATATCACCCCAAAATGCCTAACAGGAACCTCTTTACCATCTACTGAGTTTTTTTTTGAGTTTTTCAATTCATCTGGTTTTAAGTGAGCAGAAAGTTGATGGCCAAAAAAGTCAAAATCAACCCACTTAACATCTTCCCGACCTATTTTACACTTGAAATGTTTTTTATAAAATAGTTTTGTTTCTTCAATATTGTTAACCGGAAAAGCTAAATGAAATGGGTTTTGCACAAACAATTTTACATAAAAAACTTATATAAATAACAAGAAAACTTTTTAAAGTTGTGAATATATTTTTAGTTAAACCTTCGGTATATTTGCAAAAAAGTAAACTATGGAAATGTTAATGTTAATTATTGTGTTGTTTGTTTCAGCAATACTTTGTTCGGTTTTTGTTCCAAATAGCAAGGTTAGCAACCACAAAAAAGACTCAGATTTTTAACCTTTTTTCTTTACGTTTCGAAAATCAATAATTGAAACAGCCCCAACAAAACTTATTAAAACAACAACAATCCAAACAAACAATTCAACACCATCAGTTACAGCAGGATTAGTAGGGAACATATTTTTTTTTTCGAAATTATAAATTAATTTTTATAATTAAAAAATTAGAAAGTAATACTTCCTAAACTCAATTCTATAGTACTTCCTTGTGACCCTTCATTAACATCAAAAACATAGGCATATTTTATGCCAAATTCAAAAAGAAAGGATTGTCTAAATAAATTAACATCCAGGGTAAAACCAACCCCTGCGCTCTTAGGCGTTTCTTGAATATTAGGTGAGGTTTGACTAAATCCCTTTATGGAACCTCCGTTTATAAAAGTAGACCCTCTTACTCTTTGAATATATGCAATTGGACCAATTGCAAAGTCGGGATAAAACAATGGGAGCTCATACTCTAACCCCCAACCAACAAAATCTGAAAAATTAAATAGGTTTTGATATCCTGTTATAAAATTAATGTTGTTTCTAAATAAATAATCAACCTTTTCTTGGGCCTCAACCCTTGCTTTTAATCTTGCAGAGTGGGTGTTTTTAAATCCAGGAAAAGCTAAATAAATATCAGACCTGACGTATGAACCAGAATAATCACTATTTTCTAATGTTCTTTTTCCTTCAATTAACACAGTTTGTTCAAATCGATTATACACTTGTCTTTTTCCTTTTTTATATTTTCTAGAATAAAGAAGTAAAGCCGAAAAATAAGATCTTGTATCTCTTGTGGTAACTAATGGGAACTTTGATGAAGCGCTCCCTATTGAGGTTGTATAAAAATCTTTGAATCGTTCATGATATAAACTAAGACTACCTAAGAATGACGTGAAGTATTTTCCTCTAGTATAGGACAAAGGCACCCTAACACCCACTGAAAAATCTTGTGTTTTGAATTTTATATTAGCGTCGTATATCGTGTCATACCCCTCTTGGTTATTTAATATAATATTTTGTGTAAAAGAGTCATTAGAAGATGATATTGAAAAGTCTATAATTGGGTAGAACCCTTGATAACTTAAATTAAAATATTTGTCAGTTTTTTTATCCCTTATATCAAACCTATAACCCCCACCAAACAATAAGTCACCGAACAATCCACGAGAATCAAGCCCCAATGTTATGTAGTCTAATCCTTTTTCCGACAAGGAATAATCACTTATTCCCCACGAAGTGGGTTTTATTATCTCAAAAAATCTATTTGTTTTTTTTGTGGGAAAATTTTTTGTGGGAAAATTTTTTGTAGGTGTTGTTTTTGATTTGTTTTGTTTAATTGTTTTAGCAGATAAATTTTCTGTTTCAATTCTTGCTTTATAAACATCAAAACCAAACTCTCCCATTGACGAGTAATATATTTCAGAATTATCATTAGTTAAAAAAGGATAGTAGCTACCAAGTTTATGCCCATCTAAAACAAATGTTTCTTTTGTTTTTGTTTCATGAATAAAAAGTTCTTCAAACCCATTGTGGGAGGTTGAAAAAATTAAGGTTTCGTTTTGATATGTTGGCCAGCCAATATTTTTTTTTGTTGAAAAAAGGGTGTTTTTTTTATTTAAATTTAAATTAAAAATAAAAACACTTTTTTCTCCTTGAGCGGTTTTTATTCCAATTAAGTTTTCTTTATTTGAGTACTTTAAAGAGGAAATTATTCCAGCCCCGAATGTATATTCTTTAATTTTTTTTTGAGATAAAATATCATATATCACAAAACTTTGCGACCCGTTTAGATTATTTTCTAAAACCACAAAATTTTTACCATCAGGAGACAAATCTAAAGATGAAAAATAACCTTTAATTTTATTCTTAATAAGTTTTTTTGTTCTTATGTCCAATATTTTAACAGCGGAATAAACTCTTTTATCCCACCTAGGGTCTTTATCGAACTCTAACCAAGCTATTTTGTTTTTTGCTAGCGGTATTCTTCCAAAATCATTAACAATTCCTGGTGTGAATAAAAGAGAAACGTTTCCACTTTTGTCAATTACTCTAAAATCTTGATAGCTTCCATAACCTTGCCTAATAACAACAACATCTTTATTTTCGGTTACTGTTGGATATATTAAACTAGAAAACACATTATTACTTCTTTTGTTAAGTGATTTTTTGGTTATATAATTTGTCTTTTTTGGTAGAGACACTAAGCTGTTTTTATAAACTTCTTTATAGTTTTCTTTCGTTTCTTTTTTTAATGCCCTATAAAACGGGACGGGCAAAAAAGATTGCTTATTCGCTTTTTTTACAATTTTGTTAAACGTGTTTTGGCTGAATTTTTCATTTAGATATTTTACCATCAAATAACCCGTCTCATATTCATTAGGCGTTTTATATTTAAAACTTCCTAATGTTTGTCTTTCATATTTTATTTTATTTTTTGAATTTAAATTCATTTGTGTTGTTAGAGTAAAACGTGGTATTCTTCCTCTTCCATAATCACCAATAGTTGTTTCTAAATACACCGCGTCACCTTCCCAATACCAATTAGGTGCAGTAGACCTACTTATTAAAGAAGATTGAGTCTCTCCAAAAAAATAATGAACCATCTTATTAAAAAAATTATTATAACCCACCTCTCTTTGTACAAGATGCCTGAATTCATGAACAGCTAATAAGTCTACCCAATTATTGTTGTGTAAAAAGTGAGGGGATTCAGTTTTTGCATTAACATAAAACTCACTTCTTCTGGGGCTAGATGTTACAAAAGCATTTGGTATGCTATTTTGATTATGTAATATTATTCTACTTTTTCTTATTTTATCTTCTGGGTTAAGCTTTAATTTGTTTATGTTATTTTCTAAAAATGAAATGGTATAATTTGCAATTGAGTCTAATTCTTTAGGGAAATAAACTATAAAGTTTTTACTTCTTTTTTCATACCACTTTATTCCTGGTGGTGCTAATTCAGATTTTTCAAATTGGGAATATCCAATTGAACAACACAAAACAGATAAAAAGAATATTTTAAAAAAACTACGCATTTTCTGCTATACATTTAAACAACCTTTCTATATCAGATTGTTTATTATATACTGAGGGAGAAACCCTTATGCTGTCACCTCTTAATGATATATGAATGTTTTTTTCTCTTATTTTTTTTAATATTTTTCCTAGGTTGTTTTTTGGCCTCAAGCCAAAAAGATGAGAAGCCCTATACTCATCCTCCTCAAACCACACTCTTGACTTGTCTAACATATCGAAACAAGGTTTTGTTATATTGGTTATGTAATTATATATGTTTTCTACACCCCAACTTTGAATTTGTTTTATTCCCGCTGATAACATGTTAACATTGATAAAACTACTTTGTTGTCCCATAGAGTACCTTTTAGACCCTGCTCCATATTCTTCTTGGTAATTAATTAATTGGGAAAAATCTTCGCTGTTTTTTCTATTTATCCAACTTTCTTCTATAGGCAGCCCATCATCAAATTTATTTCCATAGTATGCTACACCAAAACCGTAAGGGCCCATTAACCATTTATATGCTGCACAAATTAACGCATCAGGTTTCACTTTTTTCAAATCAAAAGGCATAGTACCAATTGATTGTGTACCATCAATAATTAACATTGCCCCAACTTTATTGGTTTTTTCTCTTATTTTTTCAAGGTCAAATATAGTTCCGTCAGCCCAATGAACAACCCCCATTGACACAACCTTGGTTTTTTCGTTAATTGACTTAAGAACAGCCTCATTCCACATAAAACCACATTTAGATGAGTTTTTTGGCTTGTTAACAAATTTTAATTTAGCCTTATATTTTTTTGTAAGAGACATCCAAGGATAAACATTGCTAGGAAACTGATCTCCAATTAACACAACGTTTTCAGATTCTTTTAATTTTATGTTGTTTGTTACGTTTCCAACCCCATATGAAACTGAAGGAATTAACACAATCCTATCATAGTCTGTTGTATTAATAAGATTTCCAAATTGTCTTTTTAAATTATTTACACCAGTGAAAAAATCAGATGGTTGAAGCTTATGTGGTGACCGCTTTATTTTTAACCCCTTAATTCCTGCCCTCTCAACTTTTTTAAGCATTGGCGACATGTATGCACAGTTTAAATAAGTTTTTCCACTTGACATTATAAATTTATTTTTTTGACATCTCATAACTAATAGAATAATGGTGGTTTATTATTATTAAACTTTATCATGTTATTTAAGAGCTCTGCAAAATATAGTATTTTGTCCTCCGAACCATAATTACCAATAATAGATATACTAGTTGGGCTTCCTTCATCATCAAAACCATTAGGTAATGATAAAGCAGGGTGTCCGGTTAGGTTCGTAATTAACATTTGATTTTTACCAAAACTTGGAGATAATATTAAATCATATTTTTTAAATAACTTATCTGTTTCGTCAATAAGTATTTTTCTATGCCTGTTTGCTTGAATGTACTCAACAGCAGGTATTAACTTCGACTGCCTAAGAGAATTAGCTCTTGATCTTTCTCCTTGTTCAACCATTGACGAATCAAGTCCTTTTAATAAAAAAGAATCAAAAAAAGCACCAGCTTCAGCCCGTAAAATAATATCAAAAACACTAAAAGGAAAGTTTTTAGGAAGCTCTAAAGGGTTAAGATCATAAAGGTCTTTAGCTAGTGCGATTGTTTTAATATTGTTGTTATAAAAACGGGAAGTATCATTATCAAAAAGGCTTTTTAGGTAACCTATTTTTAAACCATTTATCTTCTGATCAAAATTAAAATTTATCGTGTTGGTATTATTTGTTTCTTTTATTGTATTAAAAACAATCGCACAATCTCTTGGAGACCTCGCAATAGGACCAACCTTATCCATAGTCCAAGATAAAGTCATAAAGCCATCAGTTGGAACTGAGGAGTATGTAGGTCTTAATCCCGTAACCCCACACCGGGTCGATGGAGAGATAATTGACCCTAAGGTTTCTGTCCCTATAGCATAAGGAACTAAACCAGCTGAAACAGCAGCAGCAGAGCCAGCAGATGAACCACTCGATCCTTGTTCTAAATTCCAAGGGTTTTTTGTTTTGCCCCCAAACCACACATCTCCTCTAGCCAATGAGCCAGAAGACAACTTACCAAGCATTACAGCGCCAGCTTCTTCTAGTTTTTTTATTACTAAAGCTTTTTCATCAAATTGTTGGTTTTTAAAAGGCATAGCTCCCCATGTTGTTGGGTAGTTTGGGAAAGATGCAAGGTCTTTTATTGCGTATGGTATTCCATGAAGTTCTCCTCTATACATACCTTTTTTGATCTCTTCGTCTGCCTTCTCAGCTTGCTTTAAAGCTAATTTATCCGTTATGGTAATAAACGCATTTAGTTTGTTATCAAATAATTTGATTCTTTCAAGATATATTTTGGTAAGTTCTAATGAAGATATTATTTGGTTTTTTATTAGATAGGAAAGTTCACCAATACTTAAAAAAGGAATATCTTTTTTATTGCTTGGTAGTTTTGTTTTAATATCCTCAAACGTATATTTCGTTTTTTTTGACCACATGTTATTAACTGAAAAATTAAAGGCAGGCACATTATCTTTTGTTAAATTATACTTCCTCATATTAACATAAGAATTTTTATTTCTTATCACATATGGGGCCATAGTTTGAATATCTTTTTCATTGAAAGTTACTCCTGACAACCTTAAAGCTTTTTTGATATCATTTACAGATATATCCTTTTTTTGAATTAACAAAAAAGAAGAAGTTATAAGGAAAAAGAACCCCAAATAAAATTTAATTTTATTTTTCATTAAAATTTTTTAATCTAATATACATATTAGTTTTTATTGATTATATTTTTTGTCAAAATTGAAAGGAATAAACAAAGTTTTTTTATTAGACGCTATGGCTCTTATTTATAGAGCCCATTTTGCATTTAGCAAAAACCCAATAGTTAATTCTAAAGGTCTAAACACAAGTGCTGTCTACGGTTTTTTGAATACGCTCCTAGAGCTAATTAATAAAGAGAAACCCACTCATTTTGCTGTGGCCTTTGACACAAAAGCCCCAACATTTAGGTCTGATATTTTTACAGAATATAAAGCAAATAGAGAAAGACAACCAGAAGATATTCAAGTTGCAATTCCTATAATTAAAAAATTCCTTGCCCATCTAAACATTCAAATTGTTGAAAAAGATGGATTTGAAGCGGATGATGTAATTGGCACATTGTCATATCAGATATCAAAAGAAAATAACACTAAGGTTTTTATGATGACTCCTGATAAAGATTTTGCACAACTTGTAAAAGACAACGTGTTTTTATATAAACCAGCATTTATGGGTAGGGGGGTGGATATCTTAGGGGTTGATGAGGTTTTACAGAAGTTTCAAATTGAAAGAGTTGACCAGGTAATAGACTTTTTAGGGCTTCAAGGAGACAGTGTCGACAACATCCCGGGCGTCCCAGGCGTAGGCCCAAAAACAGCTCAAAAGCTTTTAAAAGAATATAGTAGTATAGAAGGAATTATTGAGCATAAAAACGAAATAAAGGGGTCTGTTGGTATAAAAATACAGGAAAACACTCAATCAGCTTTAATGTCAAAGGAACTTGCAATTATTAAAACGGATGTTCCTTTGAACATAAAACTAAATGATTTAAAAATAAAAAAAGCTAACAGTAAAGACCTTAATTTTCTTTTGGACGAAATGGAATTTAGGACCATTAAAAACAGAATGGTTTCTTCGGGGATTTTATTGGAAGAAGAGGGCCAACTGAGTTTTTTTAATGACGAGAAACCTAAGAAAAAAAAAGAAGTAAAATACAGACTAATAACAGAAAAAGAGTTAGATACTTTTTTGGCAAAATTAAAACCAGTAAAAGTACTATGTGTTGATACCGAAACGTCTAGTTTAAATATTCAAGAAGCTGAACTAGCAGGTGTTGCATTAAGCTTCAAAGAAAATGAAGGTTATTATATACCAACACTAGAAAACGCAGAAAGTGTTATTAATAAAATTAAACCCTTTTTAGAAAACCCAGAAGTTAAAATAATAGGACATAACCTTAAATACGATATTCAGGTTTTAAGAAAATTTGGGATATACATTTCTGGCAATGTATTTGATACGATGTTAGCTCACTATTTAATTAATCCGGAGTCGAGCCATAAGCTAGATATTTTATCTGAAAATTATTTAAACCATACATGTATACCGATTGAGGAAATTATTGGAAAGGCTGGTGTCAACCAAAAAAAAATGACAGAACTAGACCCAAAAGAAGTTTACTATTATGCTTGTGAGGATGCTGATATAACTTTTACTCTAAAAAGTATTTTAGAAAAAGAACTAGAAGATAATAAGTTATCAAAATTATTTTATGATGTTGAGCTTCCTTTAATGTTTGTTTTGTGTTCCATGGAATCTAATGGGGTAAATATAGACATTGATTTTTTAGATCAAATGTCAAAGAAGTTATCAAAGTTAATTGATGAAACTCAATCAAAGGTTTTTGAAATTTCAGGTGAGGGCTTTAATATTTCATCCCCTAAACAACTTGGCCTTATTCTTTTTGAAAAATTAAAAATTGATGATAACCCTAAAAAAACAAAGTCGGGTCAATATTCCACAGGCGAAGATATTCTTTTAAAGCTTTCAAAAAAAAATAAAATCGTTGATCTTATATTAGAATTTAGGGAGTATAAGAAACTTCTTTCTACATATATAAAAGCACTACCTGAAATGGTGTCTTTATCTGATGGGTTAATTCACACAGACTATGCTCAAGCAGTAACTGCTACAGGAAGATTAAGCTCAAACAAACCAAACCTACAAAATATTCCTATTAGAACAACATTAGGAAGGGAAACTCGTTCTGCTTTTATTTCTAGAAATGACGGAGATTTTATTTTGGCCGCAGATTATTCACAAATAGAACTTAGAATAATAGCGGCATTTAGTGGCGATCCAGAAATGATTGACGCCTTTATAAAGGAAAAAGACATTCATTCTATTACGGCTTCTAAAGTTTTTAATGTGCCTTTAAATGAGGTTTCAGCCGATATGAGAAGAAGAGCAAAAGAGGTTAATTTTGGTATAATTTATGGGATTTCTCCATTTGGACTATCTCAAAACCTAGATATTCCAAGGTCTGAGGCAAAAGAAATAATAGACTCTTATTTTACAGAGTTTAAATTAGTAAAAGAATACATGGACAATTCTATAAAAAAAGCAAAAGATAAAAAATATGTAGAAACCATATTAGGAAGAAAACGATACTTAAGAGATATAGACTCTAGAAACTTTACATTAAGAGGGTTTGCTGAAAGAAACGCGATTAACTCACCAATTCAGGGAAGTGCAGCAGATATAATTAAGTTGGCTATGATTAAAATTTCTGATTGGATGCGCACCGAAGACCTTAAATCAAAAATGATTATGCAGGTACATGATGAGTTGGTTTTTGACGTTGTTAAATCTGAAAAAGATAAAATGGAGAAAAATGTAAAAAATATTATGGAGAATATCATTGAGTTTGATGTTCCTTTAACCGTTGAAATAGGAACAGGTAAAACATGGCTAGAGGCACATTAGACATAGATACGTATAGATCAAAAATTTTATCTGCTCATGATAGAATTAAACCTTATATACATAACACACCACTATTATGTTCTAACGCCATAAATAAAAAAGCAGGATGTGAAATCTATTTTAAGTGTGAAAATTTTCAAAAGATTGGAGCTTTCAAGATGAGAGGAGCAATAAATGCGGTGTTATCTTATGCTTTAACAAAAAGAAGAAAAGGTTTTGTTACCCACTCATCAGGTAACCACGCTCAGGCGGTTGCTCTTTCATCTAAGATTGTTAATTCAAAAGCATATATTGTAATGCCAAAAGGGGCACCGAAAATTAAAGTTGTTGCTGTGAAAGGGTATGGTGCTCAGGTTTATTTATGTGACAATAATGAAAAGTCGAGAATTGATACTTGCAAAAAAATTATTAATAAAACTGGTGCTAATTTTATACATCCGTTTGATAACGATGATGTGATTAGCGGTCAAGCCTCTTGTGCTAAGGAAATTTTTGAAGAAGAAAATGGGTTTGATTTTATTATTTGCCCAGTTGGCGGAGGCGGGCTTGCGTCAGGAACAATTTTGTCAACACAAATTTTTTCACCTTTAACTACAGTTATATTAGGAGAACCACTCAAAGCTTCAGATGCTTATCAATCTTTTGTCAATAACAAACTAATCCCAGTAAATAAACCAACAACTATTGCTGATGGCTTAAAAACATCATTGTCGGAACGCACTTTTAAAATAATTAAAAAAGGCACAAAAAAAATTATAACAGTAACTGAGGAAGAGATTGTATCAGCTATGAAGTTAATATGGGAAAGATTAAAAATAGTATGTGAGCCTTCATGCTCAGTTCCGCTAGCTGCTCTTTTAAAAGAAAAAGAGAACTTTAGAAATAAAAAAGTTGCAATTATCTTAACTGGAGGGAATGTTGACCTTGAAAACCTTCCTTTTTAGTTGTTAAACCTATCGAAATTACTTTTGATTACTAATCTAGGGAAATTATTATCATCTGTGTTGACATCAGCTGTTTCTTTAAGTGGATCTAGCTTAATGTTTTTTACCACTTTGTCTTTGACAAAAACCTTCGTGACGACTTTTTCATTAAATCTCCAAATTTCAGCAGGGATCTTTTCAATTTCTTGAGAATCATCTTCATATGTCCACTCGATAATTAAAGGCGTTACTAAACCTCCTTTATTTTCAAATGTAACCTCATAAAAGTTCTTATCGCTGTTTTCAATTTTTATATTCTCATCATTTACGGTATTTCTAAACTCCCTGTATTCATTAGTGTTTGTGTTTGTAAAGCTGAAAAGCGTAGGCTCAAAAGGCATTGCAAAATCAACAGGGTCTGAAGGAAGTTTTTTGTTTTTACCTCTGATGTTTTCTTCTTCCACTTTTGCTTGGTTTTCAAACGGCTCACTTATATTTCTCATTTTAAACCACTTAACTTTCTCTACACCCACATCTACATTATCTGTACTATAAAACCAACCCCTCCAAAACCAATCAAGATCAACAGCGCTAGCATCTTCCATAGTTCTAAAAAAATCAGCCGGATCCGGGTGTTTAAAGGCCCATCTTCTAGAGTACTCTTTAAAGGCATAATCAAAAAGCTCTGGTCCCATAATTGTTTCTCTTAAGACACTTAAAGCAGAAGCAGGCTTTGCGTAGGCGTTAGCACCAAACTCTCTACTTGCTATTTGTTCTGAGTTAGTCATGATTGGCCTTAACATATCTTTAGGCATTTTCATATAATCAACAATACTTTCAGCGGTACCTCTTCTAAGTGGACCATCACTATAGTATTCTCTCTGTGTTAAGGACTGAACAAATGTATTCAAGCCCTCATCCATCCAAGTCCATTGTCTCTCGTCGGAGTTAATAATCATTGGAATAAAAAAGTGTCCCACCTCATGAATTATTACACTAATCATTCTCCATTTAGTAGCGTCTGAATAAGTTCCGTCCTCATTTGGTCTACCAAAATTGAAACAGATCATTGGGTATTCCATTCCTATAGAAGCAGCGTGAACAGAAATTGCTACAGGATATGGGTATTCAATAGTATGCTTAGAATATGTTTTCAAAGTATTTGCAACAGCTACCGTTGATTCTTTTTCCCACAACGGATTACCTTCTTTTGAGTAATAAGACATAGCGAGAGGAGTTTTATTTTCAAGTTGCACTGCCATCGCATCCCATATGTACTTTCTTGAAGCCGCAAAAGCAACATCCCTCACCATTTCAGCTTTAAACTTCCAAGTTTTGGTTTTGTTCCTAATAGGATTTTTTTCTTTTTTTTCTGCTTCTTGTTGTGTTGTTATAATAACTGGGTTATCGTATGTTTTTTTTGCTTTTTCTAATCTCTCTAGCTCAATTTTATTTAAGACTTCTTTCGGGTTTTGTAAAGACCCTGTTGCAGCAACTATGAAGTCCGCAGGGACGGTAATGTTCAACTCATAATCACCAAAAGGTAAAGCGAATTCCCCCCTTCCTAAAAACTGTTTGTTTTGCCAGCCTTCTTTATCATCATATACAGCCATTCTTGGAAACCATTGAGCTATAGTATAACTAAAGTTTTTATCCTTAGGGAAATACTCATAACCACCTCTTCCTCCAATTTTCATTCTATCATTAATTTCATATGACCACTTAATTTTGAATGAGTAAGAATCTCCTTTAGATAGAGGTTCGTCAAGATCTATCCTCATCATTGTACTAATTACTGAATGATTAATATCATTACCGTTCATGTCTTTAACATAAGCAATTTTAAACCCCCCATTATATTTTTCACCTTTTATATTTGTGTAGGAGTTAGTTAAACCTTGAAGTCTTTTTCCACTGTAAGTTTTTGACATTTTTGAAGGGGTAACAAGAGGCGTATTTGACTCATTAGATCTAACATTTTGATCCAACTGTACCCACAAATACCTTAGGACGTCAGGTGAATTATTTAAGTATGTTATTTCTTCCTCTCCGTAAAGAGTTTGGTTTTCGTCATTTATTGTTACGTCAATTTTATAATCTGCTTTTTGTTGCCAGTAGTCAACACCAGGCGCCCCAGAAGCAGTTCTGTATGAGTTTGGGGTTGGAAGCATTGTTCCCAGTTGTTCAAATTTTTGTTCCCATTCACCATATGAACCCTGAGAAAAAACCACATTACTAATCAATAAAAAAAACAATAAAAACTTTTTCACTCTACCAAAATTTTGCGTTTAAAGTAAGCATCAAACTTATACCAAAAATAGCAGAAGACACAAAGAAGATCCAGTTTTCTCTCGTTTTGAAAATATAATTTGAACCAATAAAGCTAATAATCAAAAAAACACCAACTACCACTAATTGTGCTAGCTCGATACCTACATTAAAAGAAAACAACTCTAATATTATATTTCCTTTAAAAAGTAATGCTTTTAAATAATTAGCAAACCCTAGACCATGTACAAGTCCGAAAACAAGCGCTATAAAATAATTTGCGGTAACAGCTTTTGTAATCACTTTATTTCTGTTTATTATATTATTTAAGGCGGTAAGAACAATTGTTAATGGTATTAAAAATTCTATAACCTTTTGATTGTAAGAAATTAAATCTAGTGCTGAAAGAATTAAAGTTATTGAATGCCCAATTGTAAAGGCGGTAATTAAGATAACGATTTGTTTAACCATAGAAGGTTTATAAACAACCACTAAAGCCAAAACAAACAAAATATGATCAAGCGCTTGAACATTTAATATATGATCAAAGCCAACCATAAACCAAGTTTTAAATAAGTCCATAATCTAATTCAGTTAAAAATTGTTATTAAATTTATTAAATAATAATGATCAAAATACTTTCTTTTCTTGCAATTTTTTTCCCACATGAATTTTATGTTAGCGTATCATATATGGAATTTGATCCGAAAAGAAAAGCAATAGAAGTTCAAAAAAAAATATTTTTTGATGATTTAGAGCTAGCTATTAAGAAAAAAAATCAATTAACAAATTTTGATATTTTAAACTCTAACAAAGAGATCGTAAATCAAAATATCAAAAACTATCTCCAGGAAAATATAGACTTTATAATAAACGGCAAGCCTCTAGATATAAATTATCTTGGGCACGAATATATAAATGGCACTATCAATTGTTATTTTGAAATATTGAAAGTTAAAAAAATAAAAAAATTAATTATCAAAGACTCAAGCTTATTTGCTTCTTTTAAAGATCAAGAAAATTTAATATATTTTGAGATATTAAACGATCTTCAAACTATAAGACTTAAAAACCCAAACGACACACATGAAATTATCATCCCAAACTAAACTATCAAGCATGAAAAAAACTTTATTATTATTTTTTCTCTTTTTTAATTTTTTTGCATTTAGCAAAGAAAATAATTTCAATAAATCGCCTTATAATGACTTTATCTCTAATCTAACAAAAAAAGAAGGCTTCATAAATTACTATTGGGATGAATCTAAAGGAAAAATATATATTGAAATTGAAAAGTTAGGTCAGGAGCTTATATATATTAATTATTTATCAGCAGGATTAGGTTCTAACGACATAGGCTTAGATAGGGGCCAAATTGGAGGAACACGGATTATCAAGTTTATAAAGATGGGCCCAAAAATTCTTATGGTTCAACCAAATTATAGATATAGAGCTCTATCTAGCAATCAAGAGGAAATTAAAGCTGTAGAAGATGCTTTTGCAAAATCTACTTTGTGGTCTTTCGATATTGTTATTCATGAAAAAAATAAATTTTTATTGGACGCCTCAGAATTTGTAATAAGAGATTCTCATAAAATCTCTCAAAGATTAAACCAAAGGAAACAAGGGTCTTTCAAAATTGATAAAAGGTCATCATCTTTTGATGTTTTAAACTCAAAAAATTTTCCTTTAAACTCTGAGCTTGAGGCTTTTTTAACTTTTAGGGGCGCCTCAATAGGTGGTTGGCTTAGTTCTGTATCGCCTGATAACGAAAGTTTTTCAGTACGAACAAGACACTCTTTTGTTCAACTTCCAGACGATGGTTATACTCCAAGAAAGTTTGATCCTAGAGCGGGCTTCAACCCTCAATCATTTTATGACTATGCTAGTCCAATTGAAGAAGATTTACGCACGATGTTTATAAAAAGACATAGGCTAATTAAAAAAAATCCTAATGCAGAAATTAGTGAGGCTATAGAGCCAATCGTTTATTACCTAGATAGAGGAGTGCCCGAGCCTGTTAAGTCTGCTTTAATAGAAGGTGCTTCGTGGTGGAATGAAGCCTTTGAGGCCGCAGGATTTAAAAATGCTTTTCAGATTAAATTATTACCAGAGGGTGCTGACATGTTGGACGTGAGATACAATGTAATTCAATGGGTTCATCGATCAACCAGAGGATGGTCATACGGAGCATCAGTAGTAGATCCAAGAACAGGTGAAATTATTAAGGGGCACGTCTCTTTAGGTTCATTAAGAGTTAGGCAAGATTATTTAATTGCAGAAGGTTTATTAAGACCATACAACAAAGAAAATGATACTAATCTAATGGAAGAGATGGCCATAAAAAGACTTAGGCAATTATCTGCTCATGAAGTTGGTCACACTATTGGGCTTTCTCATAATTTTATTTCTAGCGCAAGAGGTAGAAAGTCAGTTATGGATTACCCTCATCCTCTTATTAAATTCTCTAATAATAAAGTGGATCTATCAGATGCATATGATCATGGTATTGGTGAATGGGATAAATTAGCAATTAATTGGGGCTATAGGGAGTTTACGTCAGATGAGGCGAAAAATCTTAATAAGATATTAGATGAAGGATATAAAGATAACATCTATTTTATATCAGATCAAGATTCTAGGCCTGCGGGAGGTGCCCATCCAAGATCGCACCTTTGGGACAATGGATTTGATGCCGCTGAAGAGTTAAATAGAATTCTTAAAATTAGAAGACACGTTCTTGATGATTTCTCAGATAATGTAATAAAATTAGGCGAGCCAATGTCAAGTATTGAGGAAGTATTAGTTCCAATGTATTTGTTACACAGGTATCAAATTGAAGCAGCATCAAAAGTAGTAGGTGGATTAGAATATAATTATGCTGTTAAGGGAGACGGACAACTTGTAACTAAGTTGTTACCACAAGCACAACAGATGAAAGCTTTAGAATCATTGTTGTCTTCTATAGAACCAAAAAACCTTTCTCTATCTAAAAGGCTAATTTCACTAATTCCCCCACGAGCTTTTGGTTATCCAAGAACACGAGAGACATTTAAATCTAGAACGGGTGTTACTTTTGATTATCTTGCTGCGGCTGAAACAGCTACAAACCTTACTTTAAAAATGTTACTACACCCTGAAAGAGCTTCACGCTTATTAACTTTAAAGGCTAGAGACAGTTCTACACAACCAGGTTTGTTAACTATATTAAATAAAATAATAAACGAAACTGTCTTGAGGGATTATAACTCATTATCCCTTTCTGATATGGAAGTTGAGATTTCAAAAATGGTAAACCACAATGTGCTAAATCATATGTTTATGCTATCAAATAGTAAAAACGTTCATGAAGAAGTTAGTGCTCAAGTAAATTTCTCCTTAAAAAATCTAAAAAAAGAACTAGACAAGAAAAACTCAAATGAATATCATTACCATTTTCTCTCAAGCAAAATAGATAAGTTTTTTTCTGGTAAGATAGAGTCAACTTTTCCAAATACATTAAAAGCTCCTGACGGCTCCCCAATAGGATCTTATGAAGATTTGTTGCATTCTTGTTCAAGCGAACTATAATTTTTCTTCATGAAGAGCAGTTCCTGTTCCATCAACAATAAGGTTGTTTTTGGTATCGAAGATTTGGGTTTTAAATACCCCAAAATGCTTATCCTTAATTATCCTAACTAATTCAACATAAACAACATATTTTTTGTCAGGATATAGTGGTTTTTTAAAACTTAAGTTTTGGCCAACATGTATTGATCCGTGTCCAGGAAATTTAGATCCCATAACTTTACCAAAAGATGTTACAGAGAACAGTCCATGTACAATAGGTTTTTTAAAACGAGTTTTAGCTGCAAATTTTTTGTTTATGTGAAGTGGATTTTTGTCACCACTTAGTTCGGCAAATTTATTTACCATTTCCTGGGTTATGATAAACTCTTCTTTGTAATTATCTCCTACTTTTAGTTTCATGAAATTAATTTATTAAGATTAAATATTCTCTTTTTTGAAGAAGACATTAAGCCAGGAAATATTGATACCGCTGCTGAAATTATTAAAACCATTATTGAAATTATAATCATATCCGTAAAATTAAAATCAATAGGATATGCCTCAAGTATCGAGCTGGACATTTGAATCGAGATAAAACCAAATTTCTTTTGCAGTGTGGTTAGGATGAATCCAATAATTGAGCCCAAAACAACACTCGAAAAACCTATCATTATACCTTGATTTATAAAAACATTTCTTATTTGAAATCTTTTTGCACCGAAAGAAAACATTATCGCAATATCTTTTTGTTTTTCAACACCCATCATTGTTAATAGAAAGAAAATGTTTATAGAACTTAATAAAAGAACAATTCCAAAGACAATATAAACTACTAGTTTTTCTGTTTTTAATATTTTATAAAGACCCGCTCTTTGTTCAATAGAGGTTAAAACAATATATTCTTCTCCGATTTTATTTTTTATAGCTGATTTAGTCTCTTTGATCTTATTTATATTTTGTAATTTCACCTCATATGAGGAAACTTTGTTAGTGTTATTAAATAGTTTTTGTGCAAAACTTAAGGAGGAGAACACATAATTATTATCAAAGCTATTCTCAATTGCAAAAACTCCAGAAACTTTGATATTTTCATCATTAAATAAATTTTTTTGAATGGCGCTTGGTTTAAGTTCCTTTTTTTCATTAAGTGCAAAAACTTTTATGTTTTGAAAATTTGAGTTACTATTAATTCCAAGGCTATATTTTATACCTCTTCCAAAAACCGCATGTTCTAATTTGTTCTTTTCAAAAACAAAATCCCCCTCTGTCAAGTTATTAGCAATTCTGTTTTGTTCAATGAAATTTGAATCAACCCCTTTTAAGTAGGCAACGACCTCTTTTTGATCGTGCTGCAATATAACTTTGTTTTCTAATATACCAGAAATGGACTCTACGTTTTCTAAGGCCTTGATATCTGAAATAAGTTCATTATTAAAGTATTTAGACTCTATATTTTCAATTTTAATATCTGCGTCAAAGTCTTCATAAATAGACTTAAGTGTATTTTCTAATCCATTATAAACAGAAAGGACTATAATCATTGCTGCCGTCCCCAAACTTAATGTTAGAATGGAGATATAGGATAGAATATTGATAAATGTTTTATTATTTTTTGATAAAATAAATCTTAATGCAGTTTTAAAAGAAAACATCATTTTTATTTTTTAGGAGGAATATTTAGGTCAGAAAGTATTTTGTTTATTCTGGAAGCTTCATGCTCTGAGCTATCAATAATAAATTTAATTTCTGGGATTTTTCTAATTTTTTTTCCAATGGATTTAACGATATATTGTTTTATATCATATTTTTTTTCTAGAAACTTTTTTTTAATAAATTCTGATTTAGAATTATCAAGAGGGCTAATAAAAATCAAGGCAATACTTAAGTCGGGGGAGAGCTTAATCCCCATTATTGTAATAAACTCATTATTTAAAAAAGATTTGCCCTTCTTAATTATATAGTCATTAATTACCCTATGTAAAAGACTTTCATGTTTTTCAATTCTTTGTCTTTTCACCTTAACAATTTATTTTGTCTACTCTATTCTTATGTCTTCCGCCTTCAAATTGCGAACTTATAAAGGCATCAAAAATTTCTTTAAGTTCAGAGGGAGAGATAAATCTAGCAGGAAGACAAAGAACATTTGCGTCATTGTGTGTAATTGACATCTCAGATGTTTTTTTATTCCAACAAATAGCAGCCCTTATCCCATTGTGTTTATTTGCTGCCATAGCAACCCCATTTGCACTACCACATATGAGAATACCAATGTGATCTGTTTTCTTTAAAACTTCTTTTGAAACAACATGGGCATAATCTGGGTAATCAACCGACTCAGCACTAAAACATCCACAGTCTTTAAAGTGAAAGTTTTTTTCTCTAATTAAATTAATTAGGATCTCTTTGTATTCAAACCCAGCATGGTCACAACCAATAATTATTTTCATTTGTATGTTTTTTTAACTACGCCAGATATCAATATACTTATTTCATATAAACCAATCAAGGGCACAGCCATTACTATTTGACTAAAAGGGTCTGGTGGAGTTAACATTGCACCAAAAACTAAAATTATCACTATTGCATGTTTTCTATAATTTTTTAAAATTTCTTTATTAACAATACCAGCCTTTGTTAAAAAATAGATTACCATCGGTAGTTGAAAAAGCATGCCTGAGGCTAACACTAAAGTTGTAATAGTTGAGACATATGATATGATATCAAATTCATTTAAAATTGAAGGGTCTATTTGATAGTTAGCTAGAAAATTTATTGAAATAGGAGTTAATATAAAGTAACCGAAAAGGATACCAATAAAAAATAAAAAAGAGACATAAAAGGTTGCTCCCCTAGCCGCTTTTTTTTCATTTACATAAAGCCCAGGTGAAATAAACCTCCAAAACTCCCAAAAAGCATAAGGGAAAGCAAAAATTATACCAATGACAAAAGATGATGATATGTGCATCATAAACTGTCCAGCCATCTGTCGACTTTGAATTATAAACGGAAGCTCTTCAATACAAAAAGCAGATACACCTATCTGTTGGCCTAGATTACAAAGAGTAGAATATGTCCAAAAGTCACTTTTCGAAGGGCCTAATAATATAACTCCAAATACAATGTCTTTAGAAACAAAAGCTATTATTGCAAATACAATAATTGCAAGTAATGATCGTATTATATGCCATCTCAATTCTTCAAGATGATCTATGAAAGACATTTCCTTTTCTTTTTTCATTATTTGTGTAGAGGAAATTTACTAGCCCAGGCATTTACCTCTTTTCTAACTTGGCCAATTTCTTTCTCATCATTTATCACCCTGTCTATGAAGCCCACAATTTTTATCATGTCATCCTCTAACATGCCTCTTGTAGTAATTGCCGCCGTTCCTATTCTCATTCCAGATGTAACAAAAGGAGATTCTGTGTCAAATGGCACCATATTTTTATTAATTGTTATATCTGCTTCTCCTAGATTTTCCTCAGCTTCTTTACCTGTTATGTTTTTGTTTCTAAGATCTATTAGCATGAGGTGATTGTCTGTTCCTCCTGAAATTATATTATATCCTCTCATCATAAATTCTTTGGCCATAATGTTTGCGTTTTTTTTAACTTGAACTACATAAGTTAGATATTTATCCGATAATGCTTCTTGAAAAGCTACGGCTTTAGCCCCGATTATATGTTCAAGAGGACCACCTTGAGTCCCCGGGAAAACACCTGAATCTAACAGAGATGACATTAATCTTGTTGTTCCTTTTGGAGTTTTAATCCCAAAAGGATTTTCGAAATCATTTCTCATCATAATAATTCCACCCCTTGGCCCCCTTAATGTCTTATGGGTTGTTGAGGTTATAATATGACAATAATCCAAAGGATCATTAAGTAGACCTCTAGATATTAAACCTGAGGGGTGAGCTATATCTGCAAGAACCAACGCCCCTATTGAGTCAGCGACCTCTCGAATAAACTTATAGTCCCAGTCTCTACTGTATGAAGACGCCCCACATATTATTAATTTTGGATTTTCTTTTTTCGCTGTCTCTTCTAAAGACTTATAGTCTATATATCCGTCATCTTTGTTTACTCCATAGAAAAAAGGCTTATAAATTTTTCCTGAATAATTAACTGGAGAACCATGAGTTAAATGCCCTCCATGAGCTAGATCAAAACCTAAAATTTTATCTCCAGGATTTAGAATTGCTAACATCACAGAAGCGTTAGCTTGAGCTCCAGAGTGTGGTTGAACGTTTACCCAGCTGGCATCAAAAAGCTGTTTTAACCTTTCTCTACATAAATCTTCAATTTCATCTACTACAGAGCAACCCCCATAGTATCTTTTTCCTGGTAGTCCTTCCGCATATTTATTAGTTAGAATACTTCCTGCCGCTGCCATTACTTCATCAGAAGCATAGTTTTCAGATGCAATTAATTCAATGCCTTCTGTTTGTCTTTTTTTTTCTTGATCAATTAAATCAAATAATCTTTTGTCTTCCATATAACTACAAATTATGATTAATTTTTACTTTTAAATTGTTATTTTGTGAAAAAAATTAATCGCACTATAAAATTAATGAACATTAAAGAATTAAGAACAAAAATTGATAAAATTGACGCAGATATTTTAAATCTTCTTGATCAAAGAATGGATATAGTTCATGAAATTGGATTACTAAAAAATGCTTCTAACGAAAGTGTCTACAGGCCTGAGAGAGAAAAAGAAATTATTGAGCGATTACACTCTTTAGCAAATGGAAAATTAAGTGCTGATTCTATTAAAGCAATTTTTCAAGAAATTTTTGCAGCAGCTCGAAATATTGAATTGCCAGAAAGAATATCATATCTTGGCCCAGAAGGAAGTTTCACTCATCAGGCAGCTGAAAGCAACTTTGGATCTCAGGCAAAATACTTATCACTTAATTCTATAAAGTCTGTTTTCAAGTCAGTTGAATCCAAAAAGTCAAAATATGGAATAATTCCACTAGAAAATAACCAAGAAGGTATTGTTCAGGAAACCATCGATCTTTTAGGAGTCAGTAATCTCCAAATAATATCTGAGCTTCCTTTATCTATAAGTTTTTCCTTTGCAACTAGAGCAAAAGACATTAAATACATAAATACAATTTATTCAAAAGATATTGCGTTCAAACAATGTAAAAATTTTATTGAAAATTATTTTTCAGAAGACATAAAATGTATACCTGTTAATAGCACAAGTGCTGCAGTTAAGTATGCTGATAAAAAAGAGGGTGCAGCAGCAATATGCTCAAGGTTTGCCGCAGTACAACAGGGGGTTCCAATCCTATTTGATAAAATTGAAGATTCAAAAGATAATCACACCAGATTTGTTGTCCTATCTTCTACTAAAAATGAAGTGATATCTAAAGATGACAAAACATCCATATTAGTTAATTTGACTGACGGGCATGGAGTTCTTGCTAAATTCTTGCAAGAGTTTCATGACGCTAAAATCAATTTAACTAAACTTGAAAGTAGACCCGCAAAGAAAGGGACTGAATTTAAATATGTTTTTTATATTGATTTTGAGGGTCATTATTTAAGTAATAATTTTCAAATTATCTTTAAAAGATATGAAGATAACATCAAGCTACTTGGTAGTTATCCTAAGATGATCTAATAATTTTCTGGCCTCTCGTATTTTTTCCATTTTGATATTACTTCTTGAATATCGTGTGGTAATTCTGAATCAAACCACATTTCTTTTTTTGTTTTTGGATGAACAAAACCTAAGCTTTTAGCATGAAGAGCTTGCCTATCAATTAATTTAAAACTGTTCTCAACAAACCTTTTATAGTTGGTAAACTTATTTCCTTTAACGATAATATTTCCGCCATATGTTTTATCACAAAAAATAGGGTGACCAATATGTTTCATATGAGCTCTAATTTGATGGGTTCTGCCGGTCTCTAATTCACACTCAACTAATGATATGTAATGAATAGTTTCAAGTACATTATAATGAGTTATTGCTTTTTTTCCTAAGGTGTTATCTGCATACCCTTCTACTATTCTTCTGTCTTTGAGAGATCTTCCAAGGTTTACATTAATTGTTCCTGTATTGTCCTTAGGAACTCCCCAAACTAAAGCTTGGTATTTTCTTTTAATTGAATGGGTTTTAAATTGTTTGGCTAAAGATTTCATAGCCAAGTTAGTTTTTGCAATGACAAGTAAGCCTGATGTTTCTTTATCTATTCTATGGACTAGTCCTGGCCTTCCCTCATTTCCTTTCATTTCAGGCAAGTTTTTAAAATGATAAACAAGAGCATTTACCAGCGTCCCGTTCCAGTTTTCATGTGCAGGGTGAACCACCATTCCTGCAGACTTATTTACAATTAATAGTTCTCTGTCTTCATAAATTATATCTAGCTTTATATTCTCTGGTTCTATGTCGTTAGGCCTTATGTTTTTTAAAATTTCAACTTCAATAATATCTTTTGATTTAATTTTGTAGCTAGGCTTAACAGCTTTTTTATTAACAAAGACTTGACTATTTTTTATTCCTTCTTGAATTTTATTTCTTGTTACATTTGGTATTTTATCAAATAAAAATCTATCTAATCGAATCATGGTTTGATTTTCATCAACTATAAATTTACTTTTCTCAACTTTTTTATTGCTACTCATTTTTTTTCTTTGACTTTTCCCAATATCTGTCCATTTCTTTTAGGCTCATTTCTTTTAGGTTTTTTCTGTCTTTTTGAACTTTTCTTTCCATCTCATTAAATCTATTTATGAATTTTATATTGGTTCTTTCAAGGGATTCTTCAGGGTCAATTCCTATAAATCGAGCTAAATTAATAACTGAAAATATAAGGTCTCCAATTTCATTTTTAATTTTTTTATCGTTGTTTAATTTTTTAATTTCTTCCTTTACTTCGTTAAATTCTTCCTTAATTTTTTCGATAACTTGACTTGTTTCGTCCCAATCAAATCCAACACTTTTAACTTTTTCCTGTATTCTCATAGCTTTAATCATGGGTGGGATACTTGTTGGAATATTTCCTAAAGTCGTTTCAATATTTTTTTCGGTTTTTTTAATTTTTTCCCAATTTGATTCAACTTCTTCCGCAGTCAGGTCTTGTTTATTTTCGTAAATATGCGGATGCCTTCTTTTTAGTTTCGAAATTAGTTTTTCTATAATAGAATTTATGTCAAATTTGTTTTGTTCTTCACCTATTTGGCTATAAAGCATTACATGTAATAATAAGTCTCCAACTTCTTCTTCAATTCCGCTGTGTTTTTTATTAATTATTTCTTCTGATAGTTCATATACTTCTTCAACAGTCAATCTTCTTAAAGAACTAAAAGTTTGTTTCTTATCCCAAGGACACTTTTCTCTAAGTTCAGATATTATAGATTTTAATTCATCAAACTTATTATTGGGTTTCATTATAAAAGAATTTTTTATATTAACTAAAGATAAGAAACTGATTGCATAACTTTGTAATTATGACCGAAACAATAATAGCTATAATACTTGTTGGTTTTTTCTTTGTCGCTCTATCTCTTAGATTAATTCTAATTAAAGGAGGAGAGTTTAAAGGCACATGTGCTTCTCAGAACCCTTTCCTAAACCCCAAAGGAGAACAGTGTGGATACTGTGGTAAAACAGTTACTCCAGGTACTGATTGTAAAAAAAATTAAAATGACACTTATAAAATCTATCTCTGGAATAAGAGGTACTCTAGAAAATATTCCAGGGGAATCACTCTCAGATTATGATATAAAACAATTTACTCTAGCTTACTACTCAGAAATAATTTCTAATAAATTAAAACAAGTTGTTGTTGTCGGTAGAGATGCTCGTAAATCAGGTAAGCACATTTCTAAAATTGTTTTGGATACATTAGTCAAAAATGGGTGCGATGTAATAGATGTTGGTTTAGTCACAACTCCTACATTAGGTATTTGCACAAAAAAGATGAACGCTTCAGGAGGTATTATGATTTCTGCAAGTCATAATGATGAAAAATGGAATGCTCTTAAACTTTTGGACAATAATGGTGAATTTTTATCTCCAGAAAAAGTTTCTTTAATTATTGAGGAGAAAGAAAGAAAAATTAAAAAATCAGATACCCCAGGTAAAGTACGAGAATATTATAAGGCTCTAAGGGATCATATAAATCTAGTAAGCTCTCAAGAACTTGTGTCCCTCGATAAGATTTCTGAAAAAAAATTTAAAATTGCTGTTGATGGTATTAACTCAGTTGGGGGGATAGCTATTCCCAAGTTTCTAGATCATTTAGGAGTAAACAAAATAAAAAGAATAAACTGTGAGCCAAATGGCGAATTTGCTCATAATCCAGAACCACTTCCAGAAAACATAGACCAAATTTGTAATGAAATTAAAGGTGGAGATTTTGATTTAGGTATAGTTGTTGATCCTGATGCTGATAGGCTATGTTTAGTTGATGAAAAAGGGGAGCCCTTCGGTGAGGAGTATACTCTTGTAGCGGCTGCTGAACATATAATTTCTAAAATAAAAAAACCAATTACCTGTTCAAATCTTTCTTCATCTTTAGCTTTGAAGAAAATTACTGAAAAATATTCTGGTGAATATTTTTCTGCTCCCGTAGGTGAAATTAATGTTGTTGAGAAAATGAAAGCGGTAAAAGCAGATATAGGTGGTGAGGGAAACGGGGGTGTTATTTTTCCGTCAACTCATTATGGAAGAGATTCCCTTATTGGAATAGGTTTAATTTTGACCTTACTTGCAGAAAGAAATTTAAAGTTATCTGAATTAAAACAAACTTTACCGGAGTATTATATTCATAAGTCTAAAACTAAATTTTCAGGAAGCTTAGAAAAAGTAGTTGAGTCTTTTTCAGAAGAGTTTTCTGAGTTTGATATTGATTTAAGAGATGGAATAAAAATAAATTTTGAAAATAGTTGGACCCATATAAGAAAGTCGAACACTGAGCCTGTAGTTAGAATTATTTCTGAGGCTAAAACATTAGAAGAGGCTTCAGGGATATCTAATAAAATAATTTCTAAATTACATTTACAATGAATGTATATTTCGATAACGCAGCCACTACACCTTTAGAAAAAAAGGTTTTAGATAAAATGATTCCATATATGGAAAATGGTTTTGGTAACCCATCATCAATTCATAAAAGAGGTAGAGAAATAAAGTCAGCTATTGAAAAGTCTAGATCAAGAGTTGCTGACATTTTATGTTGTGAGCCAGGAGAAATTTTTTTTACTTCAGGAGGAACCGAGGCAGATAATATGTTCATTACAATTACAGTTCTAGAAAAAAAAATTGATACAATAATTACCTCCAAGATTGAACACCATGCGGTTTTACATTGTTGTGAGTATTTGAATAAGTCACATAAAATAAATATCAAGTATGTTAATATTAATGAAAAAGGAGAAATTGATCATGATCACTTAGAAAATTTAATTAGAAAAAACACAAATTCACTTGTTAGCCTTATGCATGGGAATAATGAAATAGGAAACCTTAATGACATTAAGACAATTTCAAAAATATGTGAAAAGTATAATACAATTCTTCATTCAGATACAGTTCAAACTATAGGTCATTATAACATTAACCTAAATGATATAAATATTCATGGGGTTGTTGGTTCTGCACATAAATTTCATGGGCCAAAAGGAATAGGTTTTTTATACTTAAATAATAAGCATAAAATATCTCCCTTTATTCATGGGGGTGCTCAGGAAAGAAATATGAGAGGAGGCACTGAGAATGTATATGGAATTATTGGTCTTTCTGAAGCTTTAACTTTAGCTAATGATAATCTTGATAGTCATAGAGAGAAAGTCCAAAAACTTAAAGGACATATGATCTCATCTTTAGAAAAAAAAATAGAGGGTGTAAAGTTTAATGGAATGTCTGCAGATATAGACCAAAGTTTATATACTGTACTTAATGTCAGTATACCAAATATTGACGACCAACAAATGTTTTTGTTTAATTTAGATATTAATAATATTGCAGCTTCTGCAGGTAGTGCTTGCTCTAGTGGTTCAGATTCCGGCTCCCATGTATTAAATGAGATCTCTACCGTTGATGGGTGTGTTAATGTTCGGTTTTCGTTTAGTAAGTACAATACTTTAGAAGAAGTGGATTATGTAGTTAATAAAATTATAGAGATCTCAGATTTTTAAAATGGATGAGCTAACCAAATAAAAAACCCATAAATAGCATATCTTATAAATCTTGCTAAAGAGTAAAACAGGTATTTTTTTCTATCAAATCCTACAGCGCCAACAACAGCACATGTTGCAGAAAAAGGAATGGGTGTTATTGCCGCTACCACTATTACTAACCACCCAAAAGCGGTGATTTTTCTTTCATACTTTCCTATAATATTTCTTTTCATGAAATCATACAACCATGTATTGTGTAAATATTTTCCAAAAAGAAATGCTGCAAAGCCCGCAGTATATGATAATATAGAAAACATAATTACATAAAACAGATAAGATTCTATTGGCTTTGAGGTAATAGCCCAGATCATAAATAGTTCAGGTGGAATGACTCCTAAAACAACTTCAGATGTAAAAAATAAGAGAAAAACAAAAAAGGAAGGAAAATCAAAGGCTATCTGATTTTTTAAAGAAGCTAAGTCTAAATAACTAAATGTAATTTTATAAAATCCAAGAGCTACAGCAAAAAACAAAAGCCCTCTAAAAAAATTTTTAAAGAAAAATAAAAGCCGAATTTTATTTCTTCTTAACATTTTAACTTGGTTTAATTGTAAAATTAACAATATAAACTAATTATATATATTTTTGTTGCATGAATACCCAAATGTCGTTGTCAGCCAATTCGTTAGTTAAAATATATGGTACTAAAAAGGTGGTAGATAACGTTTCTCTAAGTGTTAACCAAGGCGAAATTGTTGGGTTATTAGGGCCTAATGGAGCTGGAAAAACAACAACCTTTTATTCAATCGTTGGTTTAATAAAACCAGATGATGGAGAAGTTTTTATTGGTAATGAAAATATCACTAAGCTACCTATGTATAAGAGAGCGAGAAAGGGAATAGGATATTTAGCTCAGGAGGCATCAGTTTTTAGAAATTTATCTGTAAAAGATAATATTTTAGCAGTATTAGAGGGAACAAGTTTAGATAAGAATCAACAAAAAGAGAAAACAGACAAACTCTTAAAAGAGTTTGGACTTGAAGGGATTCAAAATAATTTAGGGATGGTACTTTCAGGCGGAGAAAGAAGAAGGACAGAAATCGCAAGGGCTTTAGCAACTGAACCCAAATTCATTTTATTAGATGAACCTTTTGCGGGGGTTGATCCAATTGCGGTTGAAGAAATCCAAAACATAGTTTATTCCTTAAAAAAGAAGAATATAGGGATCTTAATTACAGATCATAATGTTGACGAAACCTTATCAATTACCGACAGGTCATATCTTATGTTTGAAGGAAAACTTCTTAAGTCCGGTACGTCCGAGGAGTTAGCTTCAGATGAGCAAGTAAGAAAATTATATCTAGGTCAGAGATTCGAGCTTAAAAGAAAGTTATAAAAATGAGTATACTAACTTTTTTTGCTCGTTTTTTCTTAAAAAATCGAGAGAAGTCTATATCTGACTTTAAGGCAACTGCTAAAAAAGATCAAAAAGAAATTTTATCTGCATTAACTCTAAGAGGTAGCAATACTTTATATGGAAAGGAATATGATTTTAGTTCTATAGAATCTTATAATGATTACTCAACAAAAGTTCCCATTGTTAATTATGAAGATTTTTTTGAAAAAATAAAGAGCGTTCTTAATGGTGATAAAAATGTCATATGGCCTGAAGAAATAACCTGGTTTGCCAAGTCATCTGGAACTACAAATGATGTTAGCAAGTTCATTCCAGTTTCTAAAGAATCTTTGGATATTAATCATTTAAAAGCAGGTAGAGACTTACTATCTGTTTATCTAAAAAATAATAAGAGGTCAAAACTATTTGATGGTTTAGCTTTGGCTCTTGGTGGCAGCAAACAAATAACACCTTATGATGATAAGAAAAAAATTTTTACTGGAGACATTTCTGCTATTTTATTAAAAAATCTTCCATTTTGGGCATCATATCTTAGAACTCCAAGTATTGATGTAGCTCTTATGCCAGAATGGGAAAAGAAAATTAAAACAATGGCAGAAATTACATCAAAACAAAACATTACTAACTTATCAGGGGTTCCAACTTGGACCATTGTTTTAATAAAGGAGGTTCTAAGGATTACTGGTAAAAAAAACATATTAGAAGTTTGGCCAAACCTTGAGCTTTTTATTCATGGAGCCGTTTCCTTTTTGCCTTATAAAAGCTTATTTAAAGAGTTAATTCCTAGTAGCCATATGAATTATCAAGAAACTTATAATGCCTCAGAGGGATTTTTTGCTTTTCAGGATGACCTTAACTCTAATTCAATGTTATTACTTACCAACCATGGTGTGTTTTATGAGTTTGAAGATAGTAAGTCAAAAAAAATAACTGATATCTCTGGGGTTAAACTTAACAGAGATTATGCTTTAATTATATCGACTTTTTCCGGTTTGTGGAGGTATAGAATTGGTGACACAATTAAATTTGTTTCTTTAAGTCCATTTAAAATTGTTATTACCGGAAGAACAAAACATTTTATTAATGCATTTGGTGAGGAATTGGTTATTGAAAATGCTGATTTAGCATTATCAAGAACGTGTGAAAAACTATCAGTATCATTTTATAATTATTCTGCTGCTCCAATATTTATTACTGGTAAAAAAAGAGGTGCGCACGAGTGGATTATTGAGTTTATTGAAGAACCAAAAAACAAAGAAAAGTTTATAAACTTATTAGACGAAGAATTACGAAAAATCAATTCAGATTACGATGCTAAAAGATATAAAGATATAGCAATTAAGCAACCAAAGGTTCATTTTGTAAAGACCGGGTTTTTTGATTACTGGCTTAAGTCAAAGGGTAAACTTGGAGGACAAAATAAAATACCTAGACTATCAAATGACAGAAAATACTTAGACGGTATGTTAGAGCATATTAGTCTTTTTCAATAAAATCAAAGGAGGATAATATTCTAGGCTTATCATCAACCACAGCAATATTATGTTCAAAGTGGGCAGATGGCTTTCTGTCTTTAGTGATTACAGTCCAACCATCATCTCCCTGTTCTACTTCTTTTTTCCCAAGATTAATCATTGGCTCTATCGCAACTACAAGACCATTTTGAATTTTGGGGCCTGTATTTTCTGTACCAAAGTTTGGTATGTCGGGCTCTTCGTGTAAGCTTTTTCCTAGACCGTGCCCAACCAGCTCTCTTACCACTCCATAGCCGTGACTTTCTGTATAGTTTTGAATCTCAGAGCTTACATCTCCAATTCTATTTCCTACTTTGAGTTTCTTAATTCCTTTATAAAGAGACTCTTTAGTAACTTCTAAAAGCTTAATAATTTTTTCGTCTACATCCCCAACAGTAAAAGTATATGCATGGTCGCCATAATAATTATTTTTAAGCACCCCGCAATCAATTGAAACAATATCCCCATTTTTCAGTGGTTTATTTTTAGGTATTCCGTGAACAACCTCTTCATTAATTGAGATACAAAGTGAATTTGGAAAGTCATACATTCCTAAGAACCCAGGTTCAGCACCATGGTCTCTTATAAAGGTTTCTGCTATTTTATCAAGCTCTAAAGGAATTGCCCCAGGAAATATATATTTTTTTAGTTCTCCTAGTGTTTTGGACACTAACAACGCACTCTCTCTTATAAGTTCAATTTGTTCTGAGCTTTTATAAACAATCATTTATTTTCCAATCATCTTTTTTGGATCAACCCACTTATCAAAGTCTTTTTCAGAAACTAATTTTAATTTTAGAGCAGCCTCTTTTAAGGTAAGGCCTTCTTTATACGCTTTTTTTGCAATTTTTGCGGCATTATCGTACCCTATATGAGTGTTTAAAGCTGTTACTAACATTAATGATTTATCAAGTTTTTCTTGTATTTCTGATGAATTTGCTTTGATTCCAATTATACAGTTTTGACTAAATGAAGTGGCTACATCCCCAAGTAATCTCGCTGAGTTCAAAACATTATGTGCAATCATTGGTTTGAAAACATTTAGTTCGAAATGTCCACTCATTCCACCAATTGTAACAGCTACATCATTTCCCATAACTTGTGAACAGACCATAGTTGCTGCCTCACATTGAGTAGGGTTTACTTTCCCTGGCATAATTGAG
>CEQP01038659.1_pt1 | contig 33451 bp, 32 predicted proteins | sample 356291 | NCBI WGS metagenome assembly CEQP01 (sample SAMEA2621221, study PRJEB7988) | marine metagenome | isolation source: saline water (ENVO:00002010), including | reverse complement strand
AATATATGAAGATTTTGTTTAGGTAATTTTTTTTTATAACTATTAAAAATTTCTTTAGATATAACAGTAAACTCTACTTGATATTTAGAGTCATTTAATTCAAGTATTCCTTTTAAACCTTCAACTAAAAAAAGATTTAATTCGTCTCTAGTCTTCTTATATTTAAGTGATTTAATTAATTTAAGTTTTGATTTAGAAATCATAATTAAATTTAATCATATTGTTCCAACATATTGAAAATTTAGATAGAGAGATAACAATATTTATTAATAATTTATCAAATCATTATTTAGATAATATAATGATCGTTGTTAGTAATAAATATGTTTGGATTCCACTTTATTTATATCTTATTTATTGGTTATGGAAATTTGATCCTAAAAACTTCAAAGTTAATCTAATTATTTGTGTCTCATCAGTTGTAATATCAGACCATATAACGAGCTCGATAATGAAACCTTATTTTGAAAGATTAAGACCATGTCAGGATAATAGTATGATTGAATTTATAAATATTGTTTACGGTTGTGGTAAAAAATTTAGTTTTGCATCTTCTCATGCTTCAACTACTTTTTCATTGGCAAGTATTTTTTTTATGGTTTCTAAAAGAAATTTCAAAATACTTTTCTTATGGAGTATTTTAATTGGTTATAGCAGAATATATTTAGGTGTTCATTTCTTTTTTGATGTTATTTTTGGGTTTTTTATTGGATTCTTAACCTCATTTTTGTTTTATCGTATATCAAAAAAATATTTGGCTTGAAATTTATAAATATATTTTTTTTAATTTTTATTTTTTCCTGTACTAAGGATAGAGAGTTGCCTATATATGGAAGATCAGAAATAGTAAAAAGTGAAACTAATAAAGGAATACTTTATGATACAATACATCACACCATAAAAGAATTTGAGTTTATTAATCAGGATAGTTTAATTGTTAATAATGAAACTTTCAAAAATTCTATTTATATAGCTGACTTTTTCTTCACCACATGTCCTACAATTTGCCCAGTGATGAAAAATAATTTAATTAAAGTATATAACAATTATTTAGATAATAATAAAGTAATGTATTTATCTCATACTATAAATCCTGAATATGATAATGTTAAGGTTTTAAGAAATTATTCAGATAGGTTAAACGTTAATTCTAAAATTTGGCATTTTGTAACAGGAGATATTAATCAAATATATATGATAGCTAAAAATAGTTATATGGTTACTGCCATTGAAGATGAAAATGAACCTGGAGGCTTTCTACATAGTGGAGCATTTTTACTAGTAGACAGTAAAAAGAAGATTAGAGGAGTTTACGACGGGACAATTGAATCTGAAATCAATAGACTAATTAGTGATATTGAAATATTACTTAAAACTACAACTTAGTTATTTTATTAATATATTTTCCTACCATATCAAATTCTAAATTTACAATATCACCAATATTTAAAAATTTGAAGTTAGTTTTATTATACGTATGCGGTATAATCGCTACTGAAAAAATATTACTTTTAACATCAAAACAAGTCAGACTAACACCATTTATACAAATACTACCCTTTTCAATTATATAATTAGAAAACCTTTTAGAATACTCAAAAACATAAATCCAACTATTCCCCTGATCAATTATTTCAATACATTTAGCAGTATCATCAACGTGACCTTGAACTAAATGACCATCAATCCTACCCCCTATCTTCATACTTCTTTCAAGGTTTATTATGGATCCAATATTTATTTTTGAGAAATTTGATTTTTCTAAGCTTTCATTAATTAATGTAACCGAATGACTTTTATTATTACAATTTGTTATTGTGAGACAAACTCCATTATGACTTAGGCTCTCATCAACATTAAGTTCAGAACTTAATGAACTTGATACAATAACATCAAGATTTTTTTTATTTTCTTTAATCGATTTTACTATACCTGTAGTCTCTATTATTCCAGTAAACATTTTTTTAAATAATATTACTTTGCAAAAGTATAAGTTAAATTTGTGACAAAAAATTAATTTATGAAAGATAAAAAAGTTGATTGTAGTAAAACAAAGGTAAGTATTAGTGAAATGGTACTACCAAATCATACTAATAACCTAAATACATTATTTGGGGGGAAGTTAATGTATTGGATGGATATGGCTGCTGGAATATGTGCATATAAGAATACAAAAAAAATAGCAGTTACTGCATCAGTTGATAATATATCTTTTAAATCTCCAGTTTATAAAGGGGACATAGTTACAATTAATGCTTTTATAACAAGAGTCTTTAATTCATCAATGGAAATATATTTAGAAGTAACAACGCAAAATAGAAAAACAGGAAAATCTATTGTGAGTAATAATGCTTTTTTTACATTTGTTACTTTAGATAAAAATAGAAAACCAGTAAAGTCTATTGAAGTTCAACCTAAGACAGATGAGGAGAAAAAACTCTATGACGGAGCTTTAAGGAGGAGACAACTAAGGTTAATTCTAGCAGGAAAAATGAAGCCAGAGGAAGCCGATGAATTAAAATCAATTTTTAATTAAGAACTTCATTAAGTTTATTAAATAAATTGGGTCCCCTTAATTCAATATCTTTAGCTATTATTTTTCCTTGTGGATCTAATAAAAAAACACTTGGAATTCTATTTATATTATATAATAAAGCTGCCTCAGATTGATAATATTTTAAATCAGAAACATTAATCCAAGGAAGCTCATCTTGTTTTATACCTCTCACCCAATCTTCTCTTTTTCTATCTAAGGAAACTTGATATATTTCTAAGCCTTTGTCTTTAAATAAATTATAATTTTTTACAATGTTTGGGTTTTCTTCACGACATGGTCTGCACCAAGCAGCCCAAAAATCAAGTAAAACAAATTTTCCTCGCAGAGAGGACAAAGATACAGGATTTCCTGTAGTATCATTTAAAATTATTTCTGGTGCAATACTACCTACTGAAACAGCTTTTAACTTAAGCAAATCTTCTTCAAACTTTATAAAATATGTGTTTGAATTATATTCATCATAATACCTATCATAAATCCCTTCCCAAAAGTTTATATTTTCTCCAATTGGCAAATAGCTTGCTGATAAAATAACTGCAAGTGAATTATCTAATTTGTTCATAAATTCTTTAAAAGATATTTCAAATTGATTTTTTTTAAATGAAGCTTCCTCTCTTAAACTATTAATTTTAGAAACATCTTTTTCTTGATTAGCATCAAAAAAAGCTCTATTTAATTCTCTCACTTCATTTCGATAAGAAGTTATTTTATTTCCTATCTCATTCAGGATATCAGTATCATCTGAACCTTCAATGGTATATGAATTAAATGATTCAACATCATTAATTGTAATCTTAATATTACTCTTATTTAATATTAGATCTAAACTGCTTTTACCTAAAATATCAATTCTATATAGTGATGATTCAGAATTAAAAACTATAAATTCAATTTTGTTATCAATAAAATTTGATGTTTGAATAAGTTCGATAGAATAATCAGAGTTAACTTTTTGAAGTCTGACCTCACCATTATTACCTTCACCATTTATTTCTAAAGCAACTGATATCTCATTAGAGGGATCATATGATGTATTACACGATAAAAGTAGCAATAAATAAAAAGTGATAAAATTTAAAACTCTCATATGTAAATAAAATATTTTAAATCTTTTACAGATTAGTAAAAACGTTAAAATATATTAATTGTTTAATATCTTTTGAAAATAGGCTTTGCCTTCTTTTTTTACAATTTCTAAACCTTCAACTTTCTTACCTCCTGCAGTAGATAAAAAATTCTGACCACCTCCCGAACCATCAATACTTTTTGATAATATTTTAATAATATTTCTTGCATCCATTTCATTATCATTAACTAAATTTTTAGAAATAAGAATAATTATAAAAGGCCTAGAAGAGTTTTCTATAGTAGCTAAAAAAATAAGATTTTTCAAATCTTTATCTAACTCGAAAGCAATTTGCTTAACTAAATCCATTTCTTCTTCCTTAAAGTGTTTAAAAATAAATTTAGAATTACCAAAATTTTCGATATTATCCTTCAACTGATCTTTAATTTGTTTTTTTCTTATCAAGTTAATTCTGTCAATTCTTTGTTCTAAAGACTTATTTTTCTTTAAAAGATTTTTAATAGATTCCAAAGGGTCATTTGACTTTAATAAATCTTTTATTTTTTTAATATTTTTAAAATTATTGTTAGAAAAATTACTTAATTCTAATGAAGTAAGTGCTTCTAATCTTCTTACACCAGATGAAATAGAACTTTCAGAGACTAATTTAAATAATCCAATTTCTGACGTTGAGGTTACATGAGTTCCTCCACATAATTCAATAGAAAATTTATCATCAATTATTACAACCCTTACTTTATCACCATATTTCTCATCAAAAAGAGCCATGGCTCCCATTTTTTTTGCATCCTTAATTGAAATATCTTCAATAATATTTACATTAATATTTTCAAAAATCTTAACATTGACGATATCATTAATTCTGTTAAGTTCATCTTCAGAAATTTTAGAAAAATGTGAAAAATCAAATCTTAAAAGTTTTTCATTAACTAATGAGCCTTTCTGAGTTACATGATCTCCTAAAACTTCCCTTAATGCCGAATGAAGTAAGTGGGTAGCAGAATGATTTTTAGATATAAGATTTCTTCTATAACTATTTATTTCAGCATAATATGATGAATTTAATTTTTTTGGTAGTTTATCTACTAAATGAATTATTAAATCATTTTCCTTAAAAGTATTAATTACATTAATTTCTTCATTATCATTTTTAAGCTTTCCAGTATCACCCACTTGTCCTCCAGATTCTGGATAAAAAGGAGTTTTATCTAAAACTAAATGAAATTTTGAGTTATTACTATCTTTTATTTCACGATACTTTATTATTAAAGCATCAGAATTATTACTATTATAACCAACAAAACTTGAAATAATGTCATTTCTAATAGTAATCCAATCTTCTGAAAAATTAGATGAACTAGTTCTTGACCTATCTCTTTGGATATTAAGATGTTTTTCGAAATCAGTTTTATTAACAGTAAAATTATTTTCTCTTGCTATTAATTCAGTCAAATCAAACGGGAAACCATAAGTGTCATATAATTCAAAAGCTAGTTCACCTGGTATCTCATTATTATCATCTAGAGTTTTTTTGATATCATTTATCTTTTTAAGACCTTTTTCAAGTGTTTTAAGAAATGTATTTTCTTCTTCTAAGATTACTTTAATTATAAAATCTTCCTGATTACTTAAATTTTTAAAAACAGATTTATATTCATTAATTACTGTTTTTGCAAGAACATTTAAAAAAGGTTTCTTAAGATTCAATGATGAGTATCCATATCGAACAGCTCTTCTTAAAATTCTTCTAACTACATATCCAGACTTAGTATTAGATGGTATTGCTCCATCAGAAATTGTAAATACAATTGCTCTTATATGATCTGAAATAACCCTAAAAGCAATATCAGAGACTTCATTATCACCATATTTAAAATTTGAAATCTTTGATATAGCACTTAATATTTTAGAAAATAAATCTGTATCATAAGTCGAGTGTAAACCTCTAATTGCCATAGCAAGTCTCTCAAGTCCCATACCAGTATCTACATGTTTATTTGGAAGAGATTCTAAAGTTCCACCACTTTTTCTGTTAAACTCTATAAAAACTAAATTCCAAATTTCAATAACTTCTGGATGGTCTTTATTAATTAAATTTTTTGTTGGGATTTTTTTGATATCAGAATCTGACCTTAGGTCAATATGAATTTCAGAACATGGACCACAAGGACCTGTTTCCCCCATTTCCCAAAAATTATCCTTTTTTGAACCATCAATAATTTTTGACTTTTCAATTATTTTATTCCAGATTTTAACTGATTCATTATCTCTACTAAGATTATCTTTTTTATCTCCTCCAAATACAGTAACAAATAATCTATTTTCATCAAGATTATAGTGGTTAACTAAAAGATCCCAAGCCCAATTAATAGCATCCTTTTTAAAATATTCTCCGAAAGACCAATTTCCTAGCATTTCAAACATAGTATGATGATATTTATCAATACCAACCTCCTCTAAATCATTATGTTTCCCGCTTACTCTTAAACACTTTTGTGTGTTCGCAATTCTTTTATTTGAAGATGATTCATTTCCTAAAAAAATATTTTTGAATTGATTCATTCCAGCATTAGTAAACATTAGAGAAGGATCATCCTTTATAGTAATAGGTGCTGATTGAATTATCTTATGATTTTTACTTTTAAAGTAATCAAAAAATAATTTTCTTATTTTTTTGGAGTTCATTTAAACTAAAATTGACGAATATTTTTATTTTTGCATAACTTAATAACAAAATTAGGCTATTTTAATCTAATTATGAGCAAACATAAATATTATTATAATCCAGAAACTTGTAGATACGAAAAGATAGAGAAGACAAATAAAGATATTTTTTTAAGAGTTACTGGATTTATATCAATCGTTTTAATATCAAGTTTTATTCTTTTAAATATTTATGATAAATATTTTGAATCTCCCAAAATAATTCAACTCAAAAAAGAAAATCAAGAGCTCCAGACACATTATGAAATATTAAATAAAGAAGTAAATGTTGCCTATAAAATGCTTAATAATTTAGAAGAGAGAGATGATAATGTATACAGAATAATATTTGAGGCAGAACCAATTCCAAATACAATTAGACAAGCTGGTATAGGTGGTATTAATAGATATAAAGAATTAATTGAGGGTAATTTAGAGAGAGAAGATATAATAATAGATAATTATGCAAAAATAGATGAACTTAAGAGAAAATTATATATACAAACAAAGTCATATGATGAACTATTAGATATGGCAAACAATAAAGAAGAATTAGTTGCATCAATACCAGCAATTCAGCCTGTTTCTAATAAGGATCTAAAAAGAGTATCATCAGGATATGGAACTAGAATAGATCCCTTTCTTAAAGTTAAAAGGATGCATTATGGCCAAGACTTTTCTCTACCAAAAGGGACTCCTGTTTATGCTACAGCTAATGGAAGAGTTAGTATTGTAAAATCTTCATTTGGTGGTTTAGGAAAATATATTTATATAGATCATGGCAATGGCTATAAGACTGTTTATGGACACTTGGACAAGTTTAATGTAAGAAGAGGTCAAAAGGTTAAAAGAGGCGAATTAATTGCTTATAGTGGTAATTCTGGAAGATCAACAGCACCGCACCTACATTATGAGGTACATAAAAATGGTAAAAAAGTTAATCCAATTAACTTTTTCTTCAACGATTTAACACCCACAGAATATGAAGAAGTTATAAAATTAGCCTCAGTTGAAAATCAAGCTCTTGGATCAACATTTTAATTATGCCTTACAAAGAAAAGGAAATAACAAAAAAATATTTTACTATTGGAGAAGTAGCGCAAAAGTTTGAAATAAACACATCTCAGCTTAGATTTTGGGAGTCTGAATTTGAAATATTAAATCCAAAAAAAAATAAAAAAGGATCAAGAAAGTATAGACTAAAAGATATTGAGATAATTAAAAAAATTCATGATTTATTAAAGATAGATGGATTTACAATTGAGGGAGCAAAAAAAAAGTTAGCTAGAAAAAATATATTCTCTGATAAAAAAATAATAAATCAGCTTGAAAAAATAAAAGAAAAACTAATTGGGCTAAAAAATAAATTCTAGATTATTAAATTCCTAAAATTTTATTTATACCTTCCTTATCAGAACCAGAATCAGCAAAATCATCGAAAGTCTTCTCTGTAACTTGAATTATATGATCATTAATAAACTTAGATCCCTCTCTTGCACCTTGTTCATTACTTTTTATGCAGCACTCCCATTCTAGTACAGCCCATCCATCAAATCCATATTGAGTAAGTTTAGAAAAAATTGACTTAAAATCAATTTGACCGTCTCCTAATGATCTAAATCTTCCTGGTCTATCTACCCAATCAGAATAACCACCGTATACCCCTGCCTTTCCAGATGGATTAAATTCAGCATCTTTAACATGAAACATTTTTATGTAATCATGATAGATATCTATATGAGCTAAATAATCCATTTGTTGTAATATATAATGACTTGGATCATATAGCATTTTCACTCTATTATGATTTCCCGTTTGCTCTAAAAATCTCTCAAATGTTAATCCATCATGTAAATCTTCTCCGGGATGAATTTCGTAGCATAAATCAATACCATTTTTATCAAATTCATTTAATATAGGAGTCCATCTATTTGCTAATTCTTTAAAACCTGTTTCTACTAAGCCATTTGGCCTTTGAGGCCATGGATAAACATAAGGCCAAATAAATGCTCCAGAAAATGTTACATGAGCACTTAAACCTAAATTATTACTTGCCTTTGCAGCTAAATTTAGTTGATTAATAGCCCAGTCTGTTCTTTTCGATGGGTTTTTTCTGTACTCCTCTGGAGCAAAACCATCAAACATTTCATCATAAGCTGGATTTACAGCAATAAGTTGTCCTTGTAAATGAGTACTTAACTCAGTAATCTCAACACCATAAGATTCTATTTCAGATTTAAACTCATTAGCAAATACCGAATCATTTGCCACTCTTTCTAAGTCTATACATCTTGGATCCCATGTGGGAATTTGGACACCTTTATATCCTAAATTTGATGCCCATTTACATATTTCTTTCATTGAATTAAATGGAGGTTTATCATCCATAAATTGAGCAAGAAAAATAGCTGGTCCTTTTATTGTATTCATATTAAATATTTATCCATTTTGAAAGTATTGATGACTCGATAACGGCATCAATAAATTTCATACCCCTATAACCTTCCTCAACTGTTGGAAAATCATATATTTCATCATTATCCTTAGAATTAAGATGATTATTAACAGCATATGAAAAATTTCTATAAATATTTGCAAATGCTTCAATAAAACCTTCAGGATGACCAGAAGGTGTTCTGCAATGAGATAATGCAAAATCTGATAAATATGAATTATCAACACCTGCCCTTAAAATTTGATTAGGGTTACCATTTAATTTTAATAATAATGTATTTGGAGTTGAATGTTTCCATTCAATACCACCTTCTTCTCCCCATACTCGTATTTTTAAGTCATTTTCCTCTCCAGTTGCAATTTGACTAGTCATTAAATTTCCTTCTATCCCATCCTCCATTGAAATTAAAACATTTCCATCATCTTCAAGTAATCTTCCTTTCACAACAGTATTTAATTTTGAAAACAAACTTAGAATTTTCTTTCCAGTGACATATTCAACCATATTTGCTGCATGTGTTCCAATATCTCCCATACTACCTGCTTTTCCTGACTTTTTAGGGTCAGTTCTCCATGATGCTTGTTTATTATCAGTATTTTCTAAATTCGTGGTCAACCAACCTTGAGGATATTCCACAGAAACTTTTCTGATTTTACCAATTTTTCCATTTTCTATTAAGCTTTTTGCTTCCTTAACCATAGGATAACCAGTATATGTATGGGTCACAGCAAATGGTAAATTTGTCTCATTAACTTTTTCAACTAATTTTTTAGCCTGATCTGAATCAAATGATAGAGGCTTATCAATAATTACTGGAAAACCATTATCTAGAGCCTTAATAGCAGGATCAAAATGAAGATGATTTGGAGTTACTATTGATACAATATTCATTCTATCATTCAAATCTAATTTAGATTCAACACTAATCATTTCGTCATATGATTTATAAATTCTTTCTTCATTGAGATATAACTTCTTTCCTGTTTCTAAAGAGTTATGAAAATCTGAACTAAAAGAACCACAAACCAATTCTATACAATTATCTAACAAAGCTGCATTTCTATGTATAGCACCAATGAAAGAACCACCTCCACCGCCAATCATTCCCATTTTTAGTTTTTTCATATAGAAATATAAATTATTATTTTAAATGATAGAATTTAATTACATAATAATTGAATCATCTAAATTTTTTCTTTTTAGAGAATAAAACTCTTTAAATAAATCAAATTTTTCATTTTTTTCAATTTCTTTTTTGGTGTAACTTCCATCTTCATTAAGAATATAAGAATTACAATTATCTTTCAAATTAAAATTTAAAATTGTTATTGCCTGCTTTATTATGGATTCATCATTTATTTTAAATAAGGATTCAATTCTTCTCTTAAAACTTCTGATCATGATGTCTGCACTACCTGAATATATTATAGGTTTACCATTATTATGAAAATAATAAATTCTACTATGTTCTAAATAATCACCTACTATTGATAAAACTTCAATATTTTGACTTAAATTTTTTCTTGCAGGTCTTAGACAACATATTCCTCTTACAATTAAACAAATTTTAACCCCTTTATTACTTGCCTCATATAACTTATTGATAACTTTCTTATCTTGGAGTGAATTTATTTTGATACAAATTTTTGCATCTAAGCCCAATTTAGAATTATTAATTTCTTTTTCTATTAATTCTAATATTTTGACTCTCATGTATATTGGAGCAGTAATCAAATTTTCATAATCATCTGGAACGGAATGCCCAGTTATTACATTAAAAAATTCAAGGGCATCTTTAGTATATTTCTGATTTGATGTCATGAGACTAAGATCAGTATATAATCTTGATGTTGTTTCATTATAATTACCAGTACCCATATGTGCATAGTTTTTAACCTTCTTGCCTTCCCTTCTTACAATTAATAGTAATTTGGTATGGGTTTTAAGAGTTCCTATACCATAAATTACATAACATCCAGCTTTTTCAAGTTTATATCCATTTTTTAAATTACTTTCTTCATCAAATCTTGCTTTAACCTCAAATAGAACAGACACATGTTTACCATTTTCAGCAGCTTTTAATAATGCATCTATCACTCTTGAGTTTTTTGCTGTTCTATACAATGTTATTTTAATTGAAAGAACATTAGGGTCTTCAGCAGCTTCATACAACAGCTTTATAACAGGCTCAAAAGAATTATAGGGATGATGTAGGAAAACATCTTTTTCAGTTAAAATTTCAAAACTATTTTTATTGTAATTTTCTTCCATATCAAAAGGTGTAATTGGAGATGGATATTCATTTGAATTATTTAAAAATTCATCAAACTCATAAATTTGATTAAGAGAGGTCATGTCTATTATTGATTTTGTACTTAATCTCATAATATTATTATCATCTAATTTGAACCTCTCTTTTAGTGATTCTAATAAAAAATCATCAAAAGCATTACTAATCTCTATTCTTACTACCCTACTAAATTTTCTATCCTTTAACTTTTGTTTTAATTCCTCAAGAAAGTTAGTTTCTATATCCTCAGATTCCTCCAAAGTAAAATCCCCATTTCTTATTATTCTAAATAAACTTATGCTTTTAACATAAACACTTCTAAAAAATTTAGTTATGTACTTCGAAATAATTTTTTCTATTGGAATAAAAAAATATTTATCCCCGATTTGATATTCGAAAAATCTAGGAATATTTAATGGAACTTGAATAAATGAAATTTTTTGTTTGTTAGATTCTATTTTAGACTTAGTTACTACTCCAAATATTAAAACTTTATTCATTAAAATTGGAAATGAATGAAGATTATCAAAAACCATTGGAGTTAACATTGGAAATATTGTCTTTTTAAAATATTTCTTTACTTTTTTTCTACCTTCATCATCTAAAGAATCAATATCACCAATAATAATTTTTTTACTTTTTAAGGAATTAAGAATTTCATTTGTATAACAATTATTATAATCCTCAAAAAAAACTTTAGCTTGATCCAAAAGATAATTTCTAAATGGTTTTTCTCTTAAACCAGAATAATCTATTCTAGTTTTATTATTATCAATATAATTATATAAACTACCGACCCTTATTTCAAAGAATTCGTCAAAGTTAGATGCTACTATTGATATAAACTTCAATTTATCAAGTATACCTCTTGAAGTATTTTTTGCTTGATCTAAAACTCTATAATTAAAGTTAAGCCAACTTAAATCCCTACTAATTAAATTACTTTGATTTATAGAATTAGAATCCATTAAAGATTTTCAAGTACAGACATTACCTCTTTAACATGTTCTCTAGACTCTTGTAATAATGCTTTCTCATCCGCATTTAAATCAAGTTCTATCACTTTTTCAATTCCATTACTACCAAGTATTACTGGAACACCTAAATAGCAATCATCAATATTATATTCACCTTCAAGCTTTACACAAACTGGAAAAATTCTTTTTTGGTTTTTAATTATTGATTCAACCATTTGAGCTGCTGCAGCTCCCGGTGCATACCAAGCTGAAGTACCCATTAGTTTAACGAGCTCACCACCTCCAAATTTTGTTCTTTCAATAATTTCATTAAGCTTATCTTCTTTAATTAATTCTGTAACTGGAATACCAGATATAGTTGTATATCTTGGTAATGGAACCATTGTATCTCCGTGACCACCAAGTAAAACAGCCTGAATATCTTTGGTAGAAATATTTAATTCTTCTGCTATAAATGCTCTATATCTTGCTGTATCTAAAATCCCAGCCATACCCATTATTCTATTTCTTTCAAAATTAGATGTAAGATGAGCTTGATAAGTCATAACATCCAAAGGATTTGAAACAATTATTATTATAGAATTTGGAGAATATTTAATAATATTTTGAGTTACAGACTCAACTATTTTAGCATTAGTTCCAATTAAATCATCTCTTGACATGCCAGGTTTCCTAGGTAAGCCTGAAGTTATAACAACTACATCAGAGTTTTCAGTAAGAGTATAATCATTAGTAGAACCAATTGTTCTGGTATCATATAAATTAATTGGAGATTTTTGAAAAATATCCAAAGCTTTACCCTCAGATATCCCTTCCTTTATATCTACCAAAATAATTTCATTACAAACTTCATTTTGAGCTAGGACATCGGCACATGTTGCACCTACATTTCCAGCTCCGACTACTGTTACTTTCATATTTATTTTTTTACAAAATTAGATAATGCCTAATAAAGTTTAAATTTTAAATTAAATTATTTCAAATTCTAATATATTTTTTGTCTTTGAGTCAACTTTAAACTTATCATTAATTTGTAGTCCAACTAACCAAATAATGTTTTTAGAAGAATCTTCTATAATGAATTGATTCATTTTATCAATTATTGATAATTTCTTATCAGATAAATAACTCGAAATTTTTTTGTTATTATTCATTCCAAGAGGTGAAAATTTTTCACCATTATTATAATTCCTTATTACAAGAGGGAAAGTTATTTTATCATAATCTAATTGAGCATTATTTTTATTTTTATTTAAAATAAATTTTTCAATATCATATTTGGATAACGAAATTCTTGTTGACCCAATTGAAATGCCCTCAATTGATTTTATTTTTTTTGATTCTTTATTAAATGAATTTTTTTTAAATATGAAAAATGATTTTCTATCATTGATTAATACGTAATCCTCAGAAAGGAACTTTTTATTTTCTGATTTTCTTAATGCTAATAATATATTTGATATCTGATCATACTTATATCCATATTTTGATAACAGATTATGAATAATAATCAATGGGTCATAATTTTTATTTAAAAAATCCTTATTTATTTCTATATATTTTTTGTGGTCTGCTACGAATTTTGATATAAATTTTTTTTCATGATAATCTATAAAGCTCTCTAATTTTTGTAGTCTATTAATTGATTCATTAATAGATTTATTAAATGATGGATTTATCTGAGATATAATTGGAATGAGTTTATTCCTTATTTTATTTCTTACATATTTATTATCGTAATTAGATTCATCATCTCTCCAAATTATATTGTTTTTCTTTGCATAAGATAGAATTTCCCTTTTTTTAATATTAATCAATGGTCTTAAAATTTTGTTTGATGACTTTGGTATACCTATTAAACCTTTGTATCCTGTAGTTTTTATAAAATTAAATAGAATAGTCTCGATATTATCGTCTTCATGATGAGCAGTAACAATATAATTATAGCCATTTTGATTCAAAATACTTTTAAACCAAGAATATCTCATATCTCTAGAAGCCATCTGTATAGAGATTTTATTTTTTATTGAGTGTTCAGATGTATCAAAATTTTTAGAATAAAAGTTTATCTTCCTTTTTTTACAAAATGACTCAACAAGTAAAATATCTTTTTTAGAATCAATTCCTCTTAAGTTAAAATTACAAGAACATACAGAAAATTTTAACTTAAATTTTAAAAAAAGATTAAGCATGGCCATTGAATCTACCCCTCCACTTACAGCTAGAAGATATTTTTTATCTTTAAAACTTTTTTGATATTCCTTAAGATATGTATGAAATTTTTTTTCTACTTTTTCCATTTATATACAAAAATAAGAATTTGAAAATTGCAAAATAAAATTAATTATCTATCTATTTTTACAATATGAAATTTTTCTATTTCAATTTAATTTTATTTTGTTTGGTATTAACTGAAATATCAGCTCAAAAAAAAGATAAAATATCGTATAAAGCAGATGAATTAAAGTTCAGAAGAATTAATAAAGAACCAGTAAGAAAATTAATAAATAATGTAATATTTATTCAAGGTAAAACTGAAATTACATGTGATTCCGCTAATTTTTATAATAGGAAGAATATACTAGAAGCCTTTGGAAATATAGTAATTACAAATCCTGACTCATCAGTTATAAAGGCACGAAAATTAATTTATAATGGTGAAAGTAAAATAGCTAAACTTAGGGAAAATGTTATCTATACAAAAGGTGATGAACAAATAAAAACAAATAATTTGGATTATTATCTAAATGAAAAAAAGGGATATTTTTTTAATAATGGTGAACTTAAAGACAATGTAAATATTCTATCAAGTGAATTTGGAATTTTTTATGGAAATAATGATTTATCAATTTTTTATAGTGGAGTTATTCTTGTTGGTGAAAATTATACTTTAGAATCAGATTCAATGACATATAATACAGTTTTAAGAGAAGCAACTACTTTTGGTTATACAGAAATTATATCAGAAGACAGTACATATATAGAAAGTCTTGGTGGTACTTTTAGACAAGAATCTAACAACTCAAATCTAAAATCAAGTAAAATTGAAACTAGTAATTATATTCTAGAAGCAGATTACATAAATTTTGATGAAGAAAACTCAGTTTATTATGCAAAAAATAATGTCATTTTAAATATTAAGGAATCTAATTATTTTGTTTATGGAGACGAAGGCATTTATGATAAATCTAAAAACCAAACTAAAATTTTTGGAAATTCACTATTAAAAAAGAATATTGAAAATGATACTTTTTATCTTTCTTCTGATACAATTTTAGCAATTGATAATAGTCAAGATATAAATCAATTATTCGCATATAATGATGTAAAATTCTATAAAAAAGATTTTATTGGTAAGGCAGACTCATTGATATTTTACATATCAGATTCTATTATTAAAATGTTTAATGATCCTATTTTATGGAATTATTCAAATCAAATAACATCAGATACAATTAGTTTTAAATTATTTAATAATCAGGTTGAGAAAATGAATTTGATTAGAAATTCTTTTATAATATCGGAGGATACTTTAGGTAATTTCAATCAAATAAAAGGTAGAAATATGGAGGCAACTTTTTCAGAAAATAATTTTTTAAAAAATATAAAAGTCTCAGGTAATGGAGAAACCATATATTTTGGATTAAATGAAGATTACAAATCAGTTATAGGATTAAATTATATAATATGTAGTGATCTAAAACTAAATTTTGAAAATAATGAAATTAACAACATTATTTTTTATAATAATCCTATTGCAAAAATGATACCACCCCATGAAATAAAAGAAGAAAACCTATACATTAAATCTTTTGAGTGGAGAGAATCTGAAAAACCTAAAATTAATGATATCGTTTTTTATTTTAGAAATAAGATATATTTGCGAAATGAATAAATCATCACATTTTATAATTTCAATTTTTTTGATAATAATATTATTTTCTTGTAGTGAATACAGAAAAATACTTAAAGAAGAAGGTTATGAAAAAAAATTAGAAGCGGCAATTAAATATTACGAGGAGGAAGAATACTTTAAAGCAAGTACTCTATTTAAAGATATAAAACCTTTAGTTAAGGGTAGTGAGGAATCTGAAAGAGTTGATTTTTATTTTGCATATTCTCTTTATTATCTGAAACAATATGATTTAAGTGCGAAATATTTTAAAGGATTCATAGAACTTTTTTCAAGGAGTGAAAAAGTAGCTGAGGCAGAATATCTATATTCAATGTCATTATATAAAGTATCACCAAATTCAAATCTAGATCAATCAAGTACTCTTGAAGCAATTTCCGCTATCCAAAACTTTATTAATAAATATCCATATTCAGATTACTCAAAAAATGCAAATACAATCATAGATGAACTTCAAATTAAACTTGAAACCAAAAATTTTGAAAATGCAAAACAATATTATAAAACCAGAAATTATAAATCAGCTATAATAGCACTAGAAAACTTTGAAAATGATTTTCCAGACTCCTCTTTTAATGAAGAAGGGTCATATTTAAAAATATTATCACAGTATTTAATTTCAATTAATAGCTTTGAGGATTTACAAGAAGAAAGATTTAAAGAAACAATTGAATTATATTTAAATTTTATAGATAAGTATCCAAAAAGTTCTTTTCAACCACAAGCTGAAGAAATGTATGTTGAAAGTTTAAATTTATTAACTAAATTTGCTCAATAAAAAAAAGGACATGAAAATTAAATCTAAAATAACTCATCTTAATGTAGATGAAATAGCTTCTAAAACTGGAAATATTTATAAATCTGTAAGAGTTATAGGTAAAAGAGCTAGACAATTATCTGCTGCTCAAAAAGAAGAATTAAATGAAAAATTAGCTGAGTTTGCATCAGACGTAGATAATCTAGAAGAAGTTTTTGAAAATAGAGAACAAATTGAAATATCTAGATATTTTGAAAGACTTCCTAAGTCAACAACTGTTGCTTCTGAAGAATTAGTTAATGATGAATTATTCTTCAGAAAACCTGAAGAAAAAGAAGAAGATGATAATCTTAACTTAGATTAGCCTGTCTTTTTTTTATGAATAAATTTCTAATTTTATATTTTATATCATTTAGTCAATTATTTTCTCAAGAATTATTATCAAGAGTTATTATCAATACTGAAAAGCTTCAATCATCGGAGGTTCTGATTTTTGATGAAATGCAAAATTCAATTGAACAATTTTTAAATAATAATATTTGGACACAAGACCAATATAACTCTGGAGAAAGGATAAATTGTAATTTTATAATTAACATTTTAAATGAACCTTCACCAAATTTATATGAAGCAACTGTTCAAATAGTTTCTTCAAGACCTATTTATAACTCGTCATATGAAACTGTATTATTTAATCATGGTGATAGAGAGTGGACTTTTGAATATTTTCCATCACAAAATCTAGAATATTCTGATAATGGTTTTAATGATAATTTAACATCTCTTTTAGCATTCTATTCTTATATAATTATTGGAATAGATTATGATAGTTTTGAAAAATTAGGTGGAGAAGAATATTTTCAAAAAGCATGGAAAATATTAAATGAATCTCAAAATTCAGGATATAAGGGGTGGGATCAATTTGGGTCAAAAAATAATAGATATTGGATATGTGAAAATTTTTTGAATCCTGAATTTATTGATGTTAGAGAAGCTTATTATAATTATCATTTATTAGGTATGGATATGTTTTATTCAAAACCTGAAGAATCTCAAAATATTATATTAGAAAATTTATCAAAAATCAATGTTGTTAATTCCAAAAATTTTAATTCATCTTTAATAAACATTTTTATAAATTCAAAAGTAAATGAGATTACCAATATATTTAAAGATGCATCCCTAAATATTAAAAGAGATGCATTTAATATCTTGAATGAACTTTCTCCATCAAATAGTGACTTATTTAATAAAATTTTAGAATAATATGTCATTTAAAGAAAAGCTTATTCCAAAATTTCTTCTTAAATATATTATTTATTACCAGGAACATGGATTTAAGAAAACAATCAAAAAATTTGGCTGGAAATTATTTGCTATAATTTTTATATATTATTTAGTTAGGGACTCTATTCTTTATATTATTATTCCTTACTTTGCTATGAAAGGAATTTTTAATTTTTAGATATGTTATTAAAAGGGAAAAAAGGAATTATATCTGGTGCACTTGATGAAAATTCAATTGCTTGGAAAGTTGCTGAAAGATGTTTTGATGAAGGTGCTAAATTTACTTTAACAAATGCGCCAATAGCATTAAGAATGGGTAAAATTAATGAACTAGCTGAAAAATGTTCTTCAAAAGTTATTGCTGCTGATTTAACTTCACTAGAAGATATTCAGAACTTATATTCTGAGTCTAATGTTTTTCTAAATGGAAAAGTTGATTTTATACTTCATTCAGTTGGAATGTCCCCAAATGTTCGTAAAAAAAAAGAGTATGGAGATTTAAACTATGATTGGTTACTAAAGACCTTAGATGTTTCAGCTATATCATTTCATAAAATGATGCAAATAGCTGAAAAAAATCAGATATTAAATGAATGGTCATCAATTGTTGGTCTTTCATATATTGCAGCTCAAAGAACATTTCCCTTTTATTCTGATATGGCAGAAGCTAAATCAATGCTCGAATCAATAACAAGAAGTTATGGATATAGACTTGGTAAGTCAAATAAAACTCGAGTTAATACTATTTCGCAATCTCCAACAATAACAACAGCTGGATCAGGAATTGAAGGGTTTAATGCTTTCTACAATCTTGCTGAAAAAATGTCTCCTCTTGGTAATGCTGATGCATCAGAGTGTGCAAATTACTGTATTTTTCTTTTTTCTGATTTAAGCAGAAAAATTACAATGCAAAATTTATTTCATGATGGAGGATTTTCAAATACAGGAATCTCAGAAGATATAATTGATCAATTGAATTAAGGATGATTCTATATCCTAATGCTAAAATTAATATTGGACTTAATATTATTGAAAAATTAAATACGGGATTTCATAAAATTGAGTCATGTTTTATCCCAATATCACTATATGATATAATTGAAATTCATGAAAATAAAATAAATAAATTAAGTCTATCCGGAATAAAAATTGATGGTGATACTTCTGAAAATATTATTTTTAAAACATTAAATAAATTTAGATCAAATTCAAAATTTAAAATTCATCTTCATAAAAATATTCCAATTGGAGCAGGGTTAGGTGGTGGTTCATCAGATGCTGCATTTATATTAAAATATTTAAATGAAAAATTTAAGGAGTTTAATTATGATCAATTATTAAATGAAGCAAATAAAATTGGGAGCGATTGTCCTTTTTTTATTTATAATGGATCAAAATATGTTACAAATACTGGTAATAAATTTGAAAATATTAACACTGATCTATCAAAAAAAAAAATAATTATAATTAATCCTAAAATATCAATTAATACAGGCACTGCATTTAAAAATATTTTACCAAAAACACCAAAATATAATTTGAAAGAGGTTTTAGAAAACGAAAATATTGAAAATTGGAAAAAATATATTAAAAATGATTTTGAAGATTACGTTTTCTCAAAAATTAAATCATCAATTAATATAAAAAAATATTTATTTGAGATTGGAGCAAAATTTGTGGGTCTTTCTGGAAGTGGATCTTGTATATATGGCATATTTAATGAGGATGAGTTACCCCAAGAAAATATTAAGTTTGATTCTTACATTGTTGATATTTTAAATTAAAAATGAGTCCAACCTGCTGAATTAATCTCTTTATTTTTCCCATCTTTTTGTACAAGAATTTTTTTCTTATTTTTTGTAAAGTGGCCAATTGGAGTTATATCTAATCCGTCAAAATCTATAGTATCAAATTTATCTAATGGAATTGAAAATAAAAGTTCATATTCCTCACCTCCATTAAGGACAACATCTAAATAATTTATTTTTAGTTCTTTTGATGTTAAAAATATTTCTGACTCTATTGGTAATTTTTCTTCAAAAATTTTAAACCCTAAATTGGATGAATTAGAGACATGTAATAATTCAGATGAAAGCCCGTCTGATATATCTATCATACTATTAGGAATTATTTTGTTAAAATTAAAAAAATCTACAATATCTTTTCTAGCTTTAGGTTTAAGTTGTTTTTCAATAAGTTTTTTATATTTAGAAAGGTCAGGTTGATTTTTAGGATCATCTATAAATTTAGTTTTCTCTCTTTGTAAAACAAGTAAACCTAAATAAGCTCTTCCTAGATTTCCTGAAATGCAAATTATATCATCAGCTTTGGCTTTATCTCTATAACAAATTTGTTTTTTATCTCCATATCCAATAGCAGTACACGACAAAATTAGTCCAGACATAGAAGTTGTTGTATCTCCTCCAATCAAATCAATATTATAATCATCACAAGCATATTTAATTCCATCATAAATCTCATCAATTGCTTCAACTGAAAATTTATTGCTAATCGCTATATTTACCAATATATGATTTGGATGACAATTCATTGAAAAGATATCTGAGAGGTTCACCACCACTAACTTGTATCCAAGATGTTTCAAGGGTGTATAAGATAAATCAAAATGAACACCTTCTAATAACATATCTGATGATGTTATAATTAATTCTTTATCTGTATTTGTAATTGCTGCATCATCACCTATACCCAATATTGTAGTTGAACGTGATTTATCAAATTTTGAATTTATTCTATTAATAATTCCAAATTCACCAATCTCATTTATCTCAGTCCTTTTCACAAAAAAATTATTTTAAAAAATAAGTTTTAATATATAGTTTTGTATTCGATAAAGTAAGATGATAAAAATTACTGATAAGGCAGCAAAAAAACTTAAGGAATTAAGAATTTCAGAAAATTATTCTAATGAGCATAATGTTAGAGTAAAAGTTAAAGGTGGTGGATGCTCGGGTCTATTATATGATTTAAACTTTGATAATCTTATTTCTGAGACAGATGAGTCTTTTGAGGATAAGGGAGTAAAAATTATAGTTGATAAAAAAAGCCTTTTCTATGTATTAGGTACAGAACTTGATTTTAGTGATGGGTTAAATGGTAAGGGATTCCAGTTTACAAACCCTAATGCTACAAGAACATGTGGTTGTGGCGAGAGCTTCTCTGTTTAATATGCTCTTTTGCTAATCCCATTATAGTAATTCATAAATGATCTGTTAGCAACTCTATTTCCACCAGGTGTTGGATAATTTCCAGTAAAGTACCAATCACCTAAATTTTTAGGGCATGCCTTATTTAAATTCTCAATTTTTTGGTATATAATCTTAAGATCAGACTTAAACCCATCAGGTTTTACTAATTCAGAAATTGAATCTGAAATTTCTTCATATGAGAACAAATCATATAACTCTTTCACATGATTTTTTGGGCTTTTATCAGAAAATGATTTCTTACATTTTTTATAGGTTTCGTCAATAAGATGATCTTTATTATTAAGTTTAATCAGTCTGATCAAACCTCTAAATGCAACAAATTGATTCATTTTACTCATATCTATACCATAGCAATCTGGATATCTTATCTGAGGTGATGAAGACACAAAGATTACTTTTTTAGCTTCTAAAGAAGATAATAAAGTCAAAATACTTTTTTCTAGGGTTGTCCCTCTCACTATTGAATCATCAATAATTACGACCGAATCCTTATTCTTTTTTACAATTCCATAAGTTGTATCATAAACATTTGAAACTAATTCATTTCTATTATTATCATCTGTAATAAAAGTTCGCATTTTTACATCTTTACTTACTAATTTTTCTATTCTAGTTTTTAAAAATATTAGATCTTCTGGAGAACCATTATATGATTTTTTATCTATAAATATTTCTTTCTTTTTTAAGGTTAGATAATTTTTAATTTCATCTATCATACCATAAAAACAAGTTTCAGAAGTATTAGGAATATATGAAAAAATAGTATTTTTTAAATCGTTATCTATCGCATCAAAGACCTGAGGAATAAGCATTTTGCCTAAATTTTTTCTTTCTTTATAAATTTCTGGATCATTCCCTCTTGAAAAATATATTCTTTCAAAAGAACAGGCTTTATTTTCTCTTGGTTCAATAAATTTTTCAATTGAGTAACTTCCATCCTTTTGAATTATTAGAGCATTTCCTCTTTCTAATTCACTTATCTCATTAAAATCACAATTAAATGCTGTTCTAATTGGTGGTCTTTCGCTAGTGGCAACAATAACTTCATCATTAATATAATAATATAATGGGCGAATTCCATTTGGATCCCTTGCAACAAAAGAAGAACCATGTCCAATCATTCCTGCTAATGCGTAACCACCATCAAAATCTTTAAATGAGTTTTTAAGAATATTACATACATTAAGTTCATTCTCTATTTTTAATGAAATTTCTTTTTTGTCTAAAGTCGAAGAATACTTATTATAAATTCTACTATTTTCTTCATCTAAAAAGTGCCCCACTTTTTCTAGGATAGTAACAGTATCAGATTTTTCCTTTGGACTTTGTCCTAAATCAACAAGCCCATCAAACAATTCATCTAAATTCGTCATATTAAAATTACCAGCAAATATTAAATTTTTAGATCTCCAATTATTTTGTCTTAGGGTTGGAGCACAATTTTCAATAGAATTACCTCCAAAAGTTCCATACCTTAAATGACCTAACCATGACTCACCAGTAAAAGCTATATTTTCTTTAATCCATGATTCATCTAATTTGTAACTTAAATTTTCTTTTGCTAAAGAGAATTTTTTGTTGATTTTATTAAATATATCTTGTATTGAATCTTTTTTTACAGACCTGTATCTACTAATATACCTCTGACCAGGTTCAGTATTTATTTTTAATGAAGCAATACCTGATCCATCTTGCCCCCTATTTCTTTGTTTATGCATCATCAAAAACATTTTATTAACAGGATATGAAGGTGTTTTATATTTATCCAGATAATATTGGACAGGTTTTCTTAACCTTAAAAAAGCAATACCACACTCGTGCTTTATTTTTTGTTTCATCCGTAAATTTCTAGTTTAATCTTTTTAGAATCAAATCCTAACTCTTTTAAATTCATTCTAGCTTCTTTTATCATATCCCTCCATCCACATAAATAAAAAATAGGGTTTTCAAGGACATCAGATTTAATAAGTTCAAGGTATTGATCATGAACATATCCTGAATTTCCAGACCACTTTTCTCTAGATAAAACAGGAATAAATTTAAATCCATCAATTTTTTTTTGAAAATCTATCATTTCATCAAAACATAATAAATCATTAGATGTCCTTGTCCCAAAAATTAAATATATATTATTATGTTTAATACCTGTAAGTGGTATGCTTTGAAGAATACTTCTAAATGGAGCAAGCCCTGTACCGGTACAAATAAAAAGCAAATCTCCATCAATATTTTCAGGTAAAGTAAACCTACCCAGTGGACCTTTTATTTCAAGTTTGTCTCCTTCTTTAATTTTATTAAAAAGAAGATTTGTCATTTTACCTCCATCTAATCTTACAATTAATAATTCAAAAATATTATTAGATGAATTGAAGGATGCTATAGAATAACTTCTTACTATGTCATTAATTTTTATACGTACAAATTGACCTGCAACAAAATCAAAATCTTCATTTGATTTTATAAAAAATCTCCAAGTCTGATCTGTTTCTTTTTTTATTTTAAGAAGAGTTGACTGAATCCACATACTAATTTTTGAAAGGCCAAATTTAAACTCTTATAATTTAAAAAAAAACTTATTGTACTTTTCAAAGAATTTTAAAAAATTAAGCTGGTAATTTGATAAATAATGAAGCTTTTAAAAAATCAATAGATAAAAATATTTTTTTAATTAAAGAAAATCATTAATATTTGACTCCCTATTTGAAATAATAGCAAATTTTTTTAAACCACTTAACTTATATAAATGCACAGAAAGCATTGGGAAGACTGTTTGTCCATTATTAAAAGTAATATTAATTCACAAAGCTTTATTACTTGGTTTAAACCTATAAAACCAAAATCTTATAAAGACAAAACATTAACATTAATAGTACCTAATAAATTTTTTTATGAATGGTTAGAAAATCATTACATAGAACTATTAAATGAAGTTATTATTAAAGTTCTTGGGAAAAATGGAAAAATTGAATATGAAATTTCCAATATTAAAAGGAATAAAAAAGAAGAAAAAATTGATAAAAAAGAAATTTTAGATACTAAGCAAAAAAGAGTTTTCAATAACTTAAATGAGAATTATCGCTTTAAAAGTTTCATATCCGGAAAATGCAACAGCGTAGCAAAAACAGCTGGAAAAAGAATTTCTGAAAACCCTGGAAAAAATCCATTTAATCCATTAATGGTATATGGAGGAGTTGGACTAGGGAAAACTCATTTAATTCAATCAATAGGAAATAAAATTTCTAAAAAACTAAAATCTTCTGTCTATTACGTAACATCTGAAAAATTTGCTAATCAGTTTATAGATTCCCTTAAAGAAAATAGATTAAAAGATTTAATCCACTTTTATGTAAATGTTGATTGCCTAATAATTGATGATATTCAATTTTTTAAAGGAAAAGAAAAAACTCAAGAAGTATTTTTCCATATTTTCAATCAACTGAATCTAAAAAATAAGCAAATTATTCTAGCTGCAGACAAATCTCCAGCTCAATTAAATAGTCTTGAAAAAAGATTAGTAAGTAGATTTAAATCAGGATTAACTGTTGAGCTTGAAAAACCTGATTATAAGACAAGACTAAATATTCTTGAATATAAAATAGAAAAAGAAAATATAAAAATTGATCCAGAGATTATTGAGTATATAGCTTTACAAGTTGATACTAATATAAGAGAACTAGAAGGTGTTTTAGTTTCTCTACTTGCTCATTCAACAATATCTAAAGATGAAATTTCCATTGAATTAACTAAGTCAATTATTTCTAAAATTGTAAAAGATACTAATAGAGAGATTGATATTAAATATATCCAAGAGACAGTTTCAAAATACTTTCATATTAGTATTGAAGACATGAAAGATAAAGCAAGAAAAAAAGAAATAGTTATTGCAAGACAGGTTGCAATGTATTTTTCAAAGGACTTTACAAATAATTCTTTAAAATCAATAGGATTTCATTTTGGAGGAAGAGATCATAGCACAGTAATACATGCAGTTCAATCTGTAAATGACATGATTGATACTGATAATTTTTTCAAAAAAAGTATTGAAGAAATTAACAGAAGAATATTAATAGGTTAATAATTTTATTTTTTAGATATTAATTTTATCATACATAATTAAATACTGTATGTATAATGATATATAAATTATTACCCTTTTTTCAAAAATTTTACAGGATTCTAGATTCTTCATATTCTATTCAAGATAAAACTCAAAATGAAGCAGATACTATTCAAAAGAAAATATTAGAAAAATTTATTAAAAAATCAAAAACAACTGCATTTGGAATTGATCATAATTTTAAAAAAATAAGAAATTATAAAGATTATATAGGAAATGTACCAATTAGAGATTATGAGGACATTAAAATTTATATAGAAAAAATAAAAAAAGGAAAAAAAAATATTCTCTGGCCAGGTAAACCAAAATATTTTGCTAAAACTTCAGGAACAACCTCTGGAGCAAAATTTATACCTATCACTAAAGAATCATTAAAAAATCAAATCAATTCAGCAACACATCTTCTAATTAGTTATTTAATAGATAAAAAGTCATTAAGATCAATTAATGGGAAGGTAATGTTTATTTCTGGCTCACCCAATTTAATTGAAGAAAATGGAATAAAAATAGGTAGACTTTCTGGAATAGTGAATTATCATCAACCAAAATATTTAAAACATATGATACTCCCCTCTAAAGAAGTTAATAAAATAGAGGATTGGGAAAAAAAGATTGAAAAAATTGCCGATGAAACAATTGGTAAAGATTTAAGAATATTGGGAGGAATACCACCATGGGTTCAAATGTATTTTGATATTTTGACAAAAAAAACCGGAAAAAAAATTAAGGAAATTTTTCCAAATCTCACATTACTATGTCATGGAGGAGTTAATTTCGAACCATACAAAGAAAATCTTTTCAATAGTATAGGAAAAAGAATAGATACATTAGAAACTTTTCCAGCATCAGAGGGCTTTTTTGCATATCAAAATTTGATGAAAGATGGAGATCTACTGCTTCAAATTAATTCAGGAATTTTTTATGAATTCATTGATACTAAAGAATTAGAAAATAAATACCCAAAAAGAATCACAGTTGGAGAGGTAAGGTTAGATACAAATTATGCATTAATTATTACAACGAATGCTGGATTATGGTCTTATATGATTGGAGATACAGTAAAGTTTACATCGCTTAATCCATTAAAGATTAAAGTAACAGGAAGGACAAAACAATTTATTTCCGCATTTGGAGAACATGTCATTGTAGAAGAAGTTGATTTATCATTAAAAAAAGCATGTGAAAAATTTAAGGAGGTTAAAATTGTTGAATATACCGTAGGTCCAAAAATTATTAACAAAAAAGGAAAATCTCATCATATATGGTTAATTGAGTTCAAAAATAAGCCAAATAACCTTTCATTATTTGAAAATGAAATAGATAAAAATTTACAAGAACTAAATTCTTATTATAAAGATTTAATTCAAGACAATGTATTGAGCACATTAAAAATAAAAGTATTAAAAAGAGAATCATTTATTAATTTTATGAAATCAATAGGTAAATTAGGAGGTCAAAATAAAGTTCCAAGATTATCTAATAATGGTGAATTAATTAGTAAAATTTTAAAATTAAATTAGGTTTGAAAAATATTGCAATTTTAGGTTCAACTGGTTCAATAGGAACACAAACTCTTCAAGTTATTTCTGAAAATAAAAATAAGTTTAAAATTGATTTACTATCTGCTAATAGAAATTATAAATTATTGATTGAGCAGGCAATAAAGTATAAACCTAAAACTATAATTTTTGGAGATATAAATTACAAGAGAAATTTAGAAAAAGGTTTAAAACACGAAAAAATCAATATATATTATGGAAAGAAAGCTCTTAATAATTTTACAGAATATTGTAATCCAAGTCTAGTTTTAACTGCTTTAGTTGGAAAATCAGGATTAATTCCAACAATAAATGCAATAAAAAATAACATTGACATAGCATTAGCAAATAAGGAAACTCTTGTAGTAGCAGGTGAAATTATAATGAAACTATGTGAAAAACATAATGTAAATATCTATCCTGTTGATTCTGAACATTCTGCGATTTATCAATGTCTTGTTGGAGAAAAACATGAAACAATTGAAAAAATAATTTTAACGGCTTCTGGAGGTCCTTTCAGAAATAAAAAATTAAATGACTTAAAAAAAATAACAAAAAAAGAAGCATTAAACCATCCAAATTGGAGTATGGGTGATAAAATAACAATTGATTCCTCAACTTTAATGAATAAAGGTTTAGAAGTAATTGAGGCTCAATTTCTGTTTAATGTTAATATTGATACAATTGATGTTGTTATACATCCTGAATCAATAATTCATTCTATGGTTGAATTTAATGATGGATCAATTAAAGCTCAATTGGGTGAGCCAGATATGAAGTTACCTATACAATATGCTCTAGGATTTTCAGAAAGAATAAAAAACAACTATAAAAGATTTAACTTTTTAAAAAATAATAAGCTAACATTTGAAGAACCATGTATAAAAACATTTAAAAATCTTCAATTAGCATTTGAAGCTGGTAAACAAGGTGGGAATATGCCATGTATTTTAAATGCTTCTAATGAAATTGCTGTAGATGCATTTTTAAAGGAAAAAATAGCTTACTTAGATATGACAAAAATTATTGAAGAATCTTTAAATAAAATATCATATATTGCATCTCCAAATTTAGATCAGTTAATAGAAACTGATTTAAAGACTAGAGAATATTCAAAAGATAAAATAAAAAATATATAATGGATGCATTAATAATGGCAGCTCAAATGATTCTAGCACTTTCTATAATTGTTGGCATTCACGAGTTCGGACATCTTTTAACAGCAAAAATGTTTGGAATGAGAGTAGAACAATATTTTATTGGATTTCCACCTAGGATTTGGAGTTTCATTTATAAGGGAACTGAATATGGATTTGGTTCAATTCCATTAGGAGGTTTTGTAAAAATATCTGGAATAATTGATGAGTCTATGGATACATCTCATATTAATAAAGATCCTGAACCTTGGGAATTTAGATCAAAACCTCCTTGGCAAAGATTAGTTGTTATGTTAGGTGGAATAATTTTTAATGTGATTACAGGATTAATAATATTTACAATGATCACATTTAATAATGGTGAAACCTATTTATCTAAGGGTGAGATAAATAAAAATGGTGTTTTAGCTTTAGAATTAGGTATGGAGGCTGGATTTAAGACTGGAGATAAAATTTTATTGATAAATGGAAGTGACTGGGAAAGAGATGCCCAGCTCTTTGATCCTAATTTATTTTTTGAGGATAATACAACTTTTACAGTATTAAGAGAAAATCAACAGGTTAATATTAATATTCCAGATAATTTCATCAATAGAATGAATAGTAGAGAAGCAATGTCATCATTTCTGAAAGCAAGAACTCCTTTTTTAATTGATAGTGTCTATAGCAATGCTCAAAAAGCAGGTTTAATTAAGGGCGATAAAATTGTAAAAGTTGATGAAAAGTTTATAATTGACCTATATGAATTAAGAAATATTTTAGAAAAAAATAAAAGCTCAATAGCTCAAATAACAATTGATAGAAATGGAGATTTAATTGATAAAGTTGTAGAGATAACAAAAGAAGGAACTATTGGAATTAAAGCTTTACAAAAGCCTTTAATTTTTTCAAAAAAAGATTACAATTTATCACAATCATTTATAATTGGTACACAAAAAGCTTTTGGGGTTGTCTTTCTTAATATTAAAGCATTCGGAAAAATGTTTTCAGGAGATATTGACCCATCTAAAAATTTAAGTGGGCCAATTGGAATAGCGCAAATATTTGGTAATGAGTGGGATTGGGGAAATTTTTGGAGAATTATTGGAGTTTTATCTATGGTATTAGCTTTTATGAATCTTCTACCAATTCCTGCATTAGATGGTGGTCATGCTACATTTATTTTGTATGAAATTATTTCAGGCAAAAAACCTACTGAGAAATTTTTAGAATATTCAACAAAATTTGGAGTTATAATATTATTAGGTTTAATGAGTTATGTTATTTTAAATGACATTTACAAATTATTTATTTAAAAATTTGAAATATTATTTTTTTATTCAATTAATTTATTTTCAATTCTATTTTACTGAAACATTATCTCAAAATCATAATTTTTATTTTTCAGATTTAAATGACAATGCTAAAGTAAATTCTTTAGGAGGAAATAATATTTCTTCTGAACATGGTTATTTTATATTAAACCCAGCATTAATTAAACATAATTTATTAACATTAAATTATTTTAATTATATAGTTGATATTAGCTCCTCAAGTATACTTTTTTCAGATAGCACTAAATTTTTAGGAAACTATGGGTTAGCAATAAAATATCTATCTCATGGAAAATTTAAAAATTATGACATCAATGGAAACTATAATGGAGACTTTTATCCCAAAGAATATATTTTAAATTTTGGTAAATCTTATTCCTTTTCACAATTTAGAATAGGGACAAATCTTAAATATCATTATTCTAAATTTTATGAAGATTCAAATTCTGCATTTTTAGTTGATATAGGTGGTCTTTTCAAACCACATAAAGATAGAGATTTAACAATTGGAATTGTTATTTCAAATGTAGGTTTTACAGTCAATAAAAATATTGAAAAAATAAAATCTGATTTAAAAATTGGATCATCTTTTAAGCCAAAATACATGCCTTTTAGATTCTCTTTTTCCTATTTAAAAAAAGAAATAGATTATCAAAACATTTCATTGGGAATAGAAGTTTTACTATCTAGATACTTTAATATTATGCTCGGATATAATCGTAAAATTGAAAAAGGATTTGAAATTAATAGTTCAGATAAATTTAATGGATTCTCTTATGGTTTAGAATTAATCCTAAAAAGGTTTAATTTAAACTATTCTAGATTAATTTTGAATTCAATTACAAATACAAATAATATATCCATAAACTATAAACTTAAAGGAAAATAAATTTTAAATATGGGAAAAATTAAAAATATGACTCCACAGGAAATTGTTTCTGAATTAGATAAATATATAATTGGTCAAGCCGAGGCAAAAAGAAACGTAGCAATTGCATTAAGAAATAGATGGAGGAGAATGAATGTTGAGGATGATATAAAAAATGAAATTATTCCTAATAATATTTTAATGATTGGTGCTACTGGTGTTGGTAAAACAGAAATTGCTAGAAGGTTAGCAAAACTTTCAGATGCTCCATTTACTAAAGTCGAAGCATCTAAATTTACAGAAGTTGGTTATGTTGGTAGAGATGTTGAGAGTATGGTAAGAGATCTTGTTGAACAGTCTGTTAATCTCGTAAAAACAATTAAAAAAGAAGAAGTTAAATTAAAAGCTCAGGAAAGTGTGAATAATTTGATTCTTGATATTCTAATACCTCCTATTAATAAAGTTCAGTCAAATATCAACTTAAGTTTAGAAAAAAATAGTGACACTAAAGACAAAGAAATAAATGAAAAAACTAGAGAAAAATTTAAAGAAAAAATTAATAGTGGTGAATTAGATGAAAGAAAAATTGAAATAGTGGTTCAAAAACCTTCAAATTCTGGGATTGGAATGGTTGGTGGAGGAATGATGGACGAATCATCAATGATTAATCTTCAGGATATGATAAGTAATATGATGCCTAAAAGAAATAAAAAAAGGAAAGTTACTATTGGAGAAGCAAAAAAAATTCTTTTAGAATCTGAAGTATCTAAATTAATAGATATGGATGAAGTAAAAGAAGAAGCAATTCAAAAAGCTGAAAATACTGGAATTATTTTTATTGATGAAATTGACAAAATAAGCGGAAATTCAAATAAAGGTAATGGGCCTGATGTTAGTAGAGAGGGAGTTCAGAGAGATTTACTACCAATTGTAGAGGGAACTTCAGTTACAACTAAATATGGGGTTATTAAAACAGATCACATATTATTTATCGCAGCAGGTGCATTTCACTTATCAAAACCATCAGATTTAATTCCAGAATTACAGGGTAGATTCCCTATTAGGGTTGAACTAGATAATTTAACTCAAGATGATTTTCTTAAAATTTTATGTGAACCTAAAAACTCATTAACTAAACAATATAAAGCTTTAATAAAATCAGAAAATGTTGAAATAATTTTTAATAATGATGCCTTAGAAGAAATATCTCATAAAGCATTTTTAATTAATTCAGAAATTGAGAATATAGGAGCAAGAAGATTACATACAGTTATGAGTAAATTACTAAATGAAATTTTATTTGATATCCCTGAAAAGATTGGTCCAAATGCAAAAGTGGTAATAACTAAAAAGATGGTTGAGGAAAAATTAGATTCAATTACTCAAAATAAAGATTTGAGTGAATATATTTTATGATTTCAATTCTTTTGGAAATTTAATCCAACTTATTTCATTTTTATTTTTTTTCGATATTTCACTCCAATTTTTAATATTAACGTTTATCATTACAATACCCGTAGTTGGAAGATTGAATAGATTGATGTTTGTTAGTGAATTAACTAAGTCTGTAAAACCTGGATTATGTCCTATTATCATAACTGATTTGATTTTATTATTAATTTTTGCTAGAATAGAAATTATATTTTCTGAGCTTGAGTGATAAAAATCATCTCTATATTCTTTTTTGTTAATATTTATTTTATCAATGAAAAAGTTAGATGTTAGTTTTGTCCTTTTAGAGGAACTAGATATTAATAAATCTACATATTTAATTTTTTTTGATAATTCTTTTGACATAATATTACCATCCCTCTCACCTCTTTTATTTAAAGGCCTATCATAATCCCTCAATGATAAATCTGACCAACTAGATTTACAATGTCTTACAATAATTAACTCTTTCATTTCTAAATTATATCAAATTTAATTTCATTCATACATTTAAAATGATTAGCTGGACATTTAGACAATCCGATTTTAGTACAAGGCCTACAATATAAATTTTTATTTTCAAGAATTGAAAAAGATGAATTATAAGGATAAAACCCAAGGTTTTGATGAGTAGAGCCAAAAATTGCAAATATTTTTTTATTTAAAGCTGCTGCGATATGCATAAATCCAGTATCATGAGTAAATACTTGTTTTGAAAGTTTAATTATACAAGCAGATCCTTGAATAGAAAGTTTCCCACAAAAATTTAATATAGTAGTTTTCTTATTTAATTTATTTTTAATTTTTACCTCTTCATTATTTGATGCATTAAAAAAATTTTCAATTTGTTTTGCAGTTTCAATTTCATTTTTTCCACCAATTAAAACAATTGGACCATTAATTTTATCACACAATTCTATCAATTTTTTAAGAGGTAATCTCTTTGTAAAATGCTTTGCTCCAATAACTAGTGTTGAATAATTTTTGAAATCTACTGAAAGTTCTCTGACTTTGGAGAGTTCATTTTTATTTAAATAAAAATCTAAACCTTTTCTATCATCTTTAATTCCAATACTAGATAATGTTAAGATATATGCATCAGAAATATGATTAATTTTAGATAGTATTTTAAAATTAGTATATAACCACCTCTTTAAGAATTGTTTATTATAGGTAATGGAAGGTTTCATTAAAAAAAACTTTATGAAGTTAGATCTCAGATTATTATGTAAGTCTACTATTAAATCATAGTTTTCATTTTTTAATTTTTTTGTTATTTCATATAAATTATTATTAAAATTTATAACCTTATCTATATTTTTATTGTTAGAGTAAATAGAACTATAAGCTTTCTTTGTTATGAAATGTATTTCAGATTTAGGAAATTTTTCTTTCAATAATCTCGGAACTGGAGTTGAAAGAACAACATCACCAAGTGATGAAAATCGTACCACTAAAATTTTCATTTTAATTATTATATTTTTTCTATCAAATTTAAACCTAAAATCCCAAAATAAATTAGACAGTATTGTTTATCAAAAAAAAAGAATTGAATTTGAAATAAGTGATATAGATAGAAATTTTTGGATTAAGGAATCAAACAAAAATTTTCTTATACTAAAAGATGAGGAAAATGGAAAAAATCTAAATTGGTATTTTAAAATTTATAATCAAAAATTAAATTTAATAAATGACACAATTATTTTTTTAGATAGATCATATTCTCTCAAAAAAATTTCATCGAATAAAGATTATTATAATTTTTTTTATA
>CEQP01037324.1_pt1 | contig 33453 bp, 36 predicted proteins | sample 356291 | NCBI WGS metagenome assembly CEQP01 (sample SAMEA2621221, study PRJEB7988) | marine metagenome | isolation source: saline water (ENVO:00002010), including | reverse complement strand
TAACATTTATCTATTTTTTGCAAAATATTTCAAAGATTATTTAGATATAATTTTTGGTATTATTATTTTGAAATAGTTATTTAATGAGACTTTTATGAATTTAGAATCGTACCTGCCGGATTATACTAAAAAATTAACTATTGATTCCTTAGAGAATCAAGTAAAAATTTATCGAGATAATTGGGGAATACCTCATATTGAAGCTAGTACTCAATATGATTTATTTTTTGCTCAAGGATTTGCAACTGCTCAAGATAGATTATTCCAAATGGACTTGGATAGATTAAGGTGCTTAGGTAGATCTTCAGAATATTTAGGTCTAAAAGGAATTTCAAATGACAAATTAAATTTAAAGCGAAATTTTGAGTTAGTCGCCAAAGCTGATCTCAAGAAAGCGAGCTCTATTGCAAAAGAAATGCTTCAGGCATTTACAATGGGGGTTAATTTTTATATAAATACTTTAGATAATCTTCCTTTCGAATATCATCTTTTAGATACTAAGCCAGAACCTTGGAAACCTTGGCATTCGATCTTGGTTTATAAAATTAGAAATGCTGCTGAAGGTTCTTTCAATGGAAAACTTTTTTACTCTCAATTAGCAAAAGAAATAGGTGCAGAAAAGGCAGCAAAGCTTATTCCAGGATATTTTCCTGGTGCATTGCTAACATTGCCTCCAGGGGGAAAATATACAGGTGAGATAGAAAATGCAATTAAGGAATTATCTGAAGCTGCTAGAAACTTCAAAGCGATAGGGGCTATAGATGGAGAATCAAATGGTTGGTCTATATCAGGAAATAAAACGTATTCTGATTTTCCTCTTGTTGCAGGAGATTCACATAGAACATTAGATACACCTAATGTGTACTATCAGGTTCATCTAAAATGTGATGATTTTGAAGGTATCGGATATACTATACCTGGATATCCTGGATTTATGCATTTTGCTCATAATAAAAACGTAGCATGGGGTATGACTCATGGTGGAGCAGATACACAAGATTTATTTTTAGAAAAACTTAGATCTAAAAATAATAAAACACAATTTTTTTATGATGATAAATGGATAGACGCAAAAACATATAAGAGAAAAATAAATCCCAGGAATTCAGAATCTATAAACATTGAAATTATTGAAACATATAATGGAAATATATTATTTGGAGGACCGGATAAGGAGTATGGGATTTCTTTATCAGACCCCGGAGGAAAAAATAATGGCACATATTGGATTGATTCTGCATACGAGGCAATGATTTCTAAATCTGCAGACGATCTTGAAAAAGCATTTGATAAATGGACTGATAGAACCAATAATTATCCTTACGCTGATTCTGATAAAAATTTTGGGTATAAATTCGCAGGCGCTGTACCTGTGAGGAACCGTCAGCATCATTGGGGAATAGCAAAAGGATGGGATCCAAAAAATATAGTCAATAAAGAAGTTCCGAGACAAGATTTACCCATGTCTAGAAATCCCAAAACTGGATTGGTAGTAACCTGTAACCAAAAGGTAGTTGACGCGGATTATCCTTATTTTATGTCTATAGCTTTTGCTCCTGAGTATAGAGCCAGGGTTTTAGTAGAATACATTAATAATTGTTCAAAAAAAATGGACATTAGTAATATGCTGGAGATGCACAATCAAATAATTTCTATTCCTGCTAAGAAAATGATCAACTTTTCTAAAAAAATTAGTATAAATAATAAAGGATTTTCTGAGTTAGAAAAAATATCATTTAATTCACTTATTCAATGGGATTTTAATATGGATAAAGAAAGTTATGAAGCTTGTATTTATACAGTAACTAAAGAGATGCTGATAGAGAAAATAATTTCAATTAACTATGGGTCACTTAGTGAAGAAGTTATAAATTGGAGAAACGAAGGAGGAATATCTCATGTTAGAAGATTTCTTGTTCCATTAATAAATGAGAGTATCGGTGATAAAGACAGTTTTTTGATAAATGGTTTATCGTGGGAGGAATTATTTTTAGATTCTTTTAGAAAGGCTATTGAATTTTTGAAAGATAAATTTGGAGACAGTATTTTCGACTGGAAATGGGGTGCTCTTCATACAACAAATCATACTCATCCATTAAGTTCAGAATTTCATGAATATTCTGAAATATTGAATCCAAAAAAGGTCCCGGCAAGCGGAGATGGCGATACTCCTTTAGCCGGAAGTTACGACAGAAATTTTAAAGTTTCAGCAGCATCAGTTAATAGGTATGCTCATGACATAAATAATTGGGAAAATAGTAAATGGATTGTGCCATTAGGTTCTTCCGGAAACCCAGGGTCAAAACATTATTTTGATCAACTAGAACTTTGGGCGAATGGAGAAACTATACCTCAATTATGGAACTGGAAAGAAATAAAGAATAATAGTGAAACACTTCAAATACTTACTTCTAAAAAATTATCTAAATTTCAATAATACGTCACCTAAAGCATCAAATGATGCAATGATTTCATCATTTTTACTTACCCATTTAGTTTGAGTCATACTCCCTAGCATTACAATTTCTCCTTGTTTTAGAAATTTATCTTTTTTTTGCAAAATATTAATTAACCAACTAAGAGCATTAATTGGATGTTTCATTATATTTTTCGTATTTCCTTCGGAAACTTGATCTTCATTTATTATAAGTTTTCCAGTTAAGTTGTCTAGATTATTGATTTTATGGGATGGCAATGGGTTCCCAAGTATTATTTCAGAGGCAAAAAAATCATCAGCAATTAAGCTGTTTTTATCTATTATTTTATAGTCTATCCATCTGTTATCAACGAGTTCTATAGCTGGGAAAAGGGTTAATTTGTCTAGTGGGATTTCGTCAATAGTTGTTTCATTAGAGAATTTGAAGTCTTCGTTAACAAAAACTGCAATCTCGATTTCAACTCCAGGCATGCTAAAATCTTGAAAGTTTTTATTGGCAGAGATATAATTTGTGCCTGTATTTAGGATTCCCCCATAGCACGGTTCATTAATATCTAAATACTTTCTCATCACTGAAGAGGTACACCCAATTTTATATCCTATACGCTTTCCAAAATTTATTTCCTGAAATATATTATGCATTTGTTCTTGAATTTTATATGCATCATGAATATTTTCGGGTTTTAATTTATCTGGAATTTCTTTTAATTGCTGTTTTTTTATTCTATTTAGAGCTAGTATTCCAGCAGACATTTTAATATTTTCTGGGTTCATCGAAGGGGTTGAATCTTTTTTATTTAGGTGGGTTGTTAATATTATGCTTGTTTATCCACCATTCAAAACTATCGCTGAGAGCTAACCAACTAGCTTCCAAAATATTGCTTGATGCACCTACTGTGTACCACACATTTTTATCATCTGCAGATTCAATAATTACTCTAACAATTGAGCCAGTTCCAGAACCTTCATTCACTACTCTGACTTTATAATCTGTTAAACGAATTGCTTTTAATTCAGGATAAGAATTTAATAATCCTTTTCTAAGTGCTTGATCAAGTGCGTCCACGGGGCCATTGCCTTCAGCGGCAGTGTGATGAATATCTTCATTGATTTTAACCTTAACAGTTGCTTCTGATAACATTTCATGTTCTACCCCATCATTTCTCCACCCAATCCCAAATGATGACCTTCTTTTATTTTCAACAATAACCATAAAATCTACAAGCTCAAATGGAGATTCATAATTGGGTAAAAATTGATTTAAAATCAATTCAAATGAAGCTTCAGCACCTTCATAAGAAAAACCTTTTGATTCTCTATCTTTTATAAAATTTACAATTTTTATTGCATCCTCATTTCCTAGCATATTATCAAGATTAAGTTCTTTTATTCTATTTAAGATATTACTCTTACCTGATAATTCTGAGATAACAACTCCATTAGAGTTTCCAACAAGTCCAGGATCTATATGTTGGTAAGCATTTACTTGTTTTTCAGTTCCAGATGCATGTAACCCTCCCTTGTGAGCAAATGCACTTGATCCTACGAATGGCTGAAATTGAAAAGGTCTTCTATTGGCTTTCTCAGCTACAAAATTTGCAAGCTCAGTAAGTTTTGAAACATTTTGATCCTCAATTGCATCTACGTTCATCTTGAGTTTTAGATTTCCAATTATGCTGACAATATTTGCATTTCCAGTTCTTTCCCCATATCCATTAACACAACCTTGTATTTGAATTGCACCTGCTTCATAAGCTGCTAATGAAGATGCAACAGCTGTATCTGTATCATTATGTGTATGAATACCTATAACTGCACTTTTTGGTAAAGCATTAACTACCTCTTTAGTGATTTTATAAATCTCACTAGGTAAAGTCCCTCCATTTGTATCACACAAGATCAATCTTTCAGCTCCGTTGTTAAGAGCTATCTTTAATACATTTACAGAGTACTCTGGATTAGATTTATATCCATCAAAAAAATGTTCAGCATCAAAAAATACTATTCTATTTTTTGATTTTAAGTATGATACAGAATCTGCTATCATATTCATATTTTCTTCTAGTGATGTTTGTAGAACTTTTTCGACTTGGAAGTCTGATGATTTACCTACAATAGTTAAAATTTCAGCTTTTGTATCAATTAAAGCTTTTAGTGTTGGGTCTGATTCAGGATTATTATTAGCTCTTCTTGTATTACCAAATGCTGCAATTTTAGCATTCTTAAGTTGAAGTTTTTGAACCTTTTTGAAGTATTCATCATCTTTGGGGTTGGCTCCTGCAAAGCCACCTTCTATATAATGTACCCCTATTTCATCTAACTTTTGAGTTATTGCAAGTTTATCTTCTACAGAAAGAGATATTCCTTCCTGTTGAGTCCCGTCTCGCAATGTAGAATCATATATTTCAATTTTCAATTATTATTCCAATTTAAAATTTATAAAATCTTATTTTATCATTAGTTATGTCATCAAAATAAATTTTTTAATAATTTTTTTCATTTTTTCATGTTATTAGATATGTACTCAACAATTTTTTTATTTCCAGATAAGATTAGTCCTTTCCAGTTTTGGATAAAACTATAAGTATCCTCGTTATTTATGTAATCTTTTGACCATCCATGGAAATTTACGAACCTATTTTCTTTTTTAGAAAATTGCATCACGCTTCCTCCAGCTTCTTTTATCAATAGTATTCCTGCTGCGAAATCCCATGATCTAGCATAGCCGCTAATTGCGTATTGCATTTGATTATTGGCTACTAAAAAAAGTTCATAGCATGTACTGCCTAGATTTCTAATTTCTCCCAAATTCCCAATTAATTTATCAGATAAAGTAAATTTGTTTCTTAACCATTTTGGATTTCCTGATAATATACCTTTTTTAGGTACTTCAAAACTATGATTAATATTTATTTTTTTATCATTTATCCAAGTACCTTGATCTTTTATTGCAAACATAATGGTTTTTTTATGCTTAATGCTTGGTATTGTTATAGATGATGCGACAGGGGTCCCTTTATATAAAATTGCTATTGATATAGCAAATATTGATAGTTTATTAACATAATTAGTTGTTCCGTCTATTGGATCTACAATCCACATCCAATCTTTGGCTTTTTTTTCGTTATAATCTGAATCTTCTTCACCCAGTAAAACGTGATCAGGGAAATTTTTTATCATTATTTTATATACTATTTCTTGACTTTTTTTATCTATACTAGTTACTAAATTTTCTCCCTCGATAATTCCCTTATTAAATACATCAAAATCTCCCTCGAAATTATTTATAACAAATTCACTTGCAGCATTTGATGCTTCAAGTAATGCATTTTTTATTTTTTTAGTTAAAGATTTGTCCATTGTAAGAGATTTTAAAATGTAAAAATAATAATATTAATATTATAATTATAATAAATATAAAGGAACCTTTTATGGATTCTAACCCAGTTACAAAATTTCATAAAGACAAAAGTTTAATTCTTAGAATGTATTTTACGATATTTATGCTTGGAGTTTTATACGGAATTTTTTCTCTTTTCTTACTTGCTAGTGGTGTTCCTATAACTTTTATAGTTTTAATTGTTGGAGTAATGATGCTTTTTCAATATTACACCTCTGACAAGCTTGTATTAAAAAGTACAGGAGCTAAAATCATTAACGAAAATTCAGATCCGGCTCTTTTTAATATTGTTCGAAACTTGGCAAATAACTATAGTATGCCTATGCCTAAGGTTGCAGTGATTGAATCTAACGTTCCAAATGCTTTCGCAACAGGAAGAAATCCAGATAATTCTGTTGTGGCAATTACAACTGGAATTAGAGAAAGACTAACTGAATTAGAACTTAGAGCTGTTATAGGGCATGAATTAGCCCATGTTGCTAATCAAGATATGAAAGTATTAGCTATTGCTAATTTCTTAACTACTATAACTAGTTTCTTGATGACAATGTTTTTTTGGAATATGATGTTTGGAGGAATGGGAAGAAATAGAAATAATGGTTCTAGTGGTATAATGATCGTTTATTTGGTTACTATCATTGTTTATTTTATAGGGCAACTTCTTGTTTTATCTCTTACCCGTCATAGGGAATATGGAGCAGATCATACTGGTGCTGAGATAACTGGAGATCCAGAATCATTAGCAAGCGCTCTTGAAAAAATTAGTGGGTCACTTGCCAGAATTCCAGATCAAGACCTTAGAAAATTGCAAACAGCTAATGCTTTTCTGATAATACCTTCAGCATTAAAAGGTGAGGGTTCGATGAATCTTTTTTCTACCCATCCACCCGTTGAAGAAAGAGTTAAGAGGCTTAGAAACTTAAAACATAGGTTTTAGGTTGATAAATAAAATACTCCATATTTTTAAAAGCCCAAGGAAAAATCTTAACGATTGGGATGTTCTATTTACTTTAGATAAGGCATGTAGAGAACTTTATGATAGAGGAGAAATTTCTGCTGCTAGAAAAGCTGGAGTTATTTTTCACCCTGATGACAAAAACTTATATCTTTCTAATTTGCAAAAAGAATTGAATGCTGCTCTTTATACTGGTGAGGGTTCTACAAAAACTTCTTTTAGTATTCTGGATGATTCCCACTCTACTAAATGGATAGTATTAGAAGATGGGAAATTCTATGATTTGCTATCAAGTGTATTTACTGTTGGAAATGCGATCAATAGTAATGGTGGAGGAGAAAATATTATAGGCTTAGTTTTTGAATTTTTTTTCACCGATAAACGAAACTCTCAAGAAAATACTGAAACAACGAAAGTCTACTTAATTTACAGGTATGACCTAAAGGCTTTTTATCCATTTGTACCGACTGGAGATACCAAGGGTGAAAGAAATAGAATTATTGAAAATAGATTAGGTTCTACCTTGAAAAATTATGGGGTAATAATTGAACCAAGGTTAGAAAAATGGCTTGGTTTATGGGGGATTCCTTTTTGAATATGGTAAATGAATTACATAAGTCAGAGGTTGGGGTTTTTACTTCAGTTAATGGAGAAAAAACAATATTAGACCAATTGATTAATGACATAAAAGAATTTGGTTCTAGTGTAGTTAATTTAAGAGAAAAATCCAGAAAATTGTCTTCCTTGATTATAGTTAGTGATGAAGAGTTCGAACCTAAAGAAAAAATAATGGCTAGAGAAATACTTAAAGAATCTCTTTTGGCAAATATACCTATTCTTTGTATTAATTGGGGTATGTACTTGTTTAACTCTTTTTTTGGAGGGTCGGACCCAGTTTTTATTAAAGATCACCACCTCCATAATGGTGAGAATTCTAGGCATCCAGTGTTTATATCTCCTGGAGGTAAGTTGTCATACACAATTGGTGGGTCTGGCTGGGTAACAATACCTTCAGAACATAAATTTGGATTATCACATAAGGAACTTTCTAGTGAATTAATATCTACTGTTTATTCTGAGGACAGGATACTTCATGGAATTGAGCTTCCAGGAAAAAACTGGGTAGTTGGTGTCCAGTGGCAGGCACATAAAATTGATACTAATCCTAAAGGTTTTGACAACCTGTTACGTTATATATCTGAGATTCCTAATATTTGATCTTATTGTTAATAAATTGCCTCGCGCGCACGCCCGCGCGCGAGACAATTGTGCTGGGAAAGAATAAATTTATCTTACATACAAATAAAATTATATATTTTGGAGAAAATTATGGTCAATCATGACCTTGGAAACATAGAGCCAATAGAAATACAAAAAGAAATGAGTTCGTCTTATCTTGATTATGCTATGAGCGTAATTGTATCTAGGGCATTGCCCGATGTAAGAGATGGCTTGAAGCCTGTTCAAAGAAGAATTTTGTATGCAATGTATGATCAAGGTATGAGGCCAAACTCTTCTTATAAAAAAAGTGCAAGACTTGTTGGGGAGGTTTTAGGAAAATATCACCCTCATGGTGATAGTGCAGTATATGAAGCTCAGGTAAGAATGGCTCAGCCTTTTTCATTTAGGTATCCTCTAGTTGATGGTCAAGGTAATTTTGGTTCAATTGATGGTGATAGTGCAGCAGCAATGAGATATACAGAATGTAAACTTTCTCCTATTACTGAAATGATACTAACTGATATAGATAGAGAAACAGTTGATTGGAGTGATAACTTTGATCAATCTCTAAAAGAGCCAAAAGTTCTTCCTTCAAGGTTACCAGTTTTACTTGTAAATGGCGCCTCAGGAATAGCTGTGGGCATGGCAACAAATATTCCTCCACATAATTTATCAGAAATATGTGATGGGATAATTCAATTGATAAAGGATCCTAATTCAACTGTAGATCGATTGATGAGTCACATTAAGGGGCCTGATTTTCCTACAGGTGCCCACATATGGGGGCAAGAAGGTATTCGTAATGCTTATAATACTGGTAGGGGACGAGTAATAGTACAGGCTACTCACAAAGTTGAAGATGTTCCAAGGCAAGAGCGTAAAAGAATTGTTTTTACTGAGATACCATTTCAAATGAATAAGTCTGTTCTGGTCACAAAAATTGCAGACTTGATAAAAACTAGAAAGATTGAGGGTATAAGTGAAATCAGAGACGAATCTGATAGGAAAGGTATGAGAATAGTACTCGAACTGCGTCGTTCTGCGCATGTACCTGTTGTACTTAATAATTTGTATAAATTAACCCCCTTGAGAAGTTCATTCTCATTCAATATGATAGCTTTGGTAGATGGAACTCCAAAAGTATTAAATTTGAAGCAAGCTCTAAATTATTATATTGGATTTAGAGTTGAGGTAGTTAGAAGACGTGCTGAATTTGATTTGAAAAAAAATAAGGCTAGATTGCATGTTTTAGAAGGTTTGAGGATAGCGATTGATAATCTTGATAAAGCTATTGAATTAATTAGGGCATCAGTCGATGTTGAAACTGCAAGAGAAGCATTGATGCAGGAATTTAGCTTGTCAGAAATTCAGGCACAAGCCATATTAGATATGCAATTGAGGCGATTAGCTGCTCTTGAGAGAGAAAAAATTGAAAATGAGTATAAAGAACTTCTTGAGGAAATTAAGGAATTAGAGGAGTTGCTTTCCGATAACCAGAAAGTACTTTTGGAAGTTTCTAATGAAACTAAAGCCTTGAAAAAAAAATATGGAGATGAACGAAGAACTGTTATTCATGAAGAGGAATTGGGTGAATGGAGAAGAGAGGATACTGAGCCCAGGATGGATGTTATAGTTACTCTTAGTAAAAATGGGTATGTTAAGAGAGTTCCTATGGATACATATAAAAAACAAAATAGAGGTGGTAAGGGTGTCAAAGGCCAGCGAATGACTAAAGATGATGATATAGCTCATCATCTTTTATCAGGTAATACACATGACTATATACTTTTTTTTACTGATAAAGGTAAGGTATTTGCTACAAGAGTTTTTGAATTATCTCCCGATCAATCCAGAAATTCAAGAGGAACTCCTGTTCAAAATTTAGGTTTTAATATGGAGCCCAATGAGCAAGTTCAGGCAGTTGAAATTGTTTCAAGTTACTTAGAAGATACATATTTATTTATGACTACAAAAAAGGGTCAAGTAAAGCGGATGCATCTACCGCTCCTAAGAAATATGAATAGAAGTGGTCTAAAGTGTTTTAATCTTAAGTCTGACGATGCTTTGGTTTCAGCGAGGCTAGTGAGTAATAAAGAGGATGTGATTATTGTTACAAGAAATGGTCTTTCAATAAGGTTCCCTTCTTCTTCTATTACTCCTCGTCAAAGAGCTGCTGGAGGAATGAGGGGTATTAGACTAAATCCTAAAGATCAGGTTGTTGCACTTACTGTGGTAAATGAAGAAGATGGATTTTTATTCACAGTTTCTCAACAAGGTAGAGGCAAGTTTACTTCTCTCCAAGATTATAGGCAGCAACAAAAAGGTGGTAAAGGTCTTATTACTCAAAAAGTTACAGAGGGAGCTAAAGGAACTGGGAAAATTGTAGATGCAACTGTAATTAGTAAAGAGCTTCGTAACGAAGGGTACATAGATAAAAGAAAAAAATATACCGATGAAGAAATTAAGGAAATTAAAGATTCCTCTACTGGAAGGCTGGCTTGTGTAACTGAGAAAGCACAGGTTCTTAGAGTTCCTACTGGTCAAATACGTGAAACTGGTAGAAATGCACAAGGCGTAAATGTTGTTAAGCCTAACTCTGGAGACAGAGTTTCTGCTATAACTATGCTTCCCGAAGGTCCAAGAACAGCGGCTGAAAAAGTAGATTTAAGTTCCATGGATAATGATACAAATAATTCTATTGAAGATACTTTAGATAATAATGTTATTACATCTACTAATGAGGAATAACTTTTTTTTTATTGAATAATGTTTGAAACTTTTGGTAAAAAAATAATCCAACTAAGGCTTTATGTTGTAATTATCTGGGTATTTATGATTTTTATCTCTTTGCCATTTGCACCTCAAGCTCAAAAATACCTTAAACCTGGAGGTTTTTCCAACGAAAATTTTCCATCCGTTGAAGCTAGGAAATTGATCCAAGAAAAACTGGATGTTTCTACTATTGCATTTGACTTAGTTTTCTCACATAAAGATTGGTCACCTTTTGATCCAAGATTTACTGAAAATGTTCAGGCTGCATTGCTACCGCTATATGACTACAGTGAAGTGTCTTCTGTAGTTACACATTTGGATGATCCCAATAGGGCATCTAACATGAGCAATACGGTTCATGCAACAGTTGGGTTAAGCATTGAATTAGAAGAGTCACTAGAATTTCTTAAGATGATCGAAAAAGAGATTAGCCCAGGTGCTTTAGAAATGATTATCACTGGGGGGCCAGCACTTTATCGAGATATTTCCTTAGCAAGTGAAAAGGATCTAAGGAAAGGAGAACTGTTTGCTTTCCCACTAGCTACAGTTACATTGTTGATTGTTTTTGGCACTATAATTGCTGCGTTTCTACCTGCAGCTGTAGGAGGTGGAGGTGTTATTTTGGGTCTTGCACTGGTCTACTTAATTTCTCAAAGTATAGATATGTCTGTTTTTGCGTTAAATATTGTTACTCTTTTGGGTATAGGTTTAGGAATTGATTATTCTCTGTTTTATACCTCTAGATTCAAGGAAGAATTAATGAATACAAAAGATGTAACCCAAGCTATTATTAACACGCATAAAAGAGCAGGACCTGCCATATTTTTTTCTGCATGCACTAGCCTTGTTGGTTTAGTAAGTTTACTTACATTCGACATAATGATGCTTAGGTCAGTTGGGATGGGTGCTGTTATTGTAATATTTTGTGCATTATTTGCATCATTAACATTGATGCCTGTATTGTTATCGTTTATTGGCTATAGAATCAATTATTTTAGAATTCTCCCTAATAGAAAAAGTAAATTTGAATTTTGGTTACCATTTTCAAAGTGGGTCATGTCAAAACCATGGTTAATCTTAATCCCAACTACAACAATACTTATAATATTAGCTACCCCTGTTTTAAATATGAGGTTAGGAACTGTTGATGCAACAATACTACCTCAATCTATTGAAAGCCGACAAGGTTTTGATGTTCTATATGAAGAATTTGATTTTGGTAAAAAAACTATTATTCCAGTCATATATACTTTTGAAGGTAAAACATTTTCCACAGAAAATTTAGAATATGCATATCTTATTGGTAAAAATTTAGAAAATATTGAGGGAATTACTAGAGTTAAGAGTATAGTAAATATTGATGAAACTTTTACTTTTGAACAATATCTACTAATGTATGATAATCCAAATACTTTGACAGATTTTGAAGTGCGAAATATTGTTGAAAATTTTGCTAGAGATGGAGCTATATTATTCCTATTAGAAAGTGATTACCATCCTTTTGGTCCAGAGACTAGAAATTTAGTGACAGAGATTAGGTCTTATAAATTAGATAAAGGGCATATGTTTGTTGATGGGGGACCAGGAGAAACGACAGATATAGTTAATAGTTTATATAATAAATTTCCTATAGTTGTTTTAGTTGTAGTTCTTGTGACTTATATTTCATTAATGATTTTGTTTAGGTCTATAATTTTGCCACTAAAGGCGGTAATCTTAAATATATTATCTATCTTCGCAAGTTATGGAGCTTTAGTATTTATTTTCCAAGATGGGAACTTTAGTAATTTACTAAATTTTCAACCAATGGGAGTGATTGATTCAACTTTACCTATTTTACTTTTTGCAGTAATTTTTGGATTAAGTATGGACTATGAAATTTTCTTATTATCACGAGTTTCTGAAGCATATAAAAAGACTAATAATAATACATTAAGTGTTTCAATAGGACTTCAAAAGAGTGGATCAATAATTACTGGAGCTGCTGCTATTTTGATTGTAGTTGCGTCAAGTTTCATTATTGCTGATGTTGTCGTTGTCAAGGCAATAGGATTAGGTTTGGCAATTGCAGTATTTGTAGATGTCACATTAGTTCGAGCTTTAATTGCGCCGTCATTAATGAGGATTGCAGGTCCATTCAATTGGTGGTTACCATCCTGGTTAGATAAAATTTTACCAAATATTTCCCATGAAAATTAAAGTCTTTTACATACTACTATTATTTATTATTTCTGCATGTTCCGGAGAAGAAAAAATAAGTACAATAAACAGGGGTATACTTCCTCAGCCAACTCCAAGTCCGTACAATCTAAACTTAGACTTAGGTTCAAAAATATCTATACATGAATTTGGTCATGATAACAGGCTGGAATGGTGGTATCATAATGGTCATTTGGAAGATCAAAATGGTGAAAAATGGGGTTTCCATTTTGTCATATTTAAATCTGAAAACAGCGATAAAGATAATTATGTAGCACAAATGAGTATCTCAGATATTAAGACAGGTGAGGTTTTTCAATTAGCAAGAGCTGATAAAGGCTTAAATAATTTATATACAGATAATTTAGGAACTTTATTTATTTCAGACTGGAAATATACTATTGGGCCTAAGCCAGGGCAATTTGAAATAAATATATTTACAGATGATATAGACTTAAATTTATATTTTGATTCTCTTCAACAACCAATGTTACATAATAAAATTGGTTGGTTTGAAACCAGTTTAGGATATAGTTATTATTATACATGGCCTAGACAAAAAACTACTGGAACTATAAAAATCCGAGATAAAATTTTATCTGTTAGTGGAGAATCTTGGTTTGACCATCAATGGGGTGATTTCTTTGTCCCTGGCAAGCCAGCTGGATGGCAGTGGTTTGGAGTAATGCTTGACAACGGAGATAATATCATGATTTCTCAATCAAGAAATACCAAAGGTAACGTTGAATTATTGTACGGCACATACCAAAATAAAAATGGTTTAGTGAATCACTTGAATGATGGTATCGAAATAGAAGTTCTTGACGATTGGTACAGTTCAAAAACTCAAACAACTTACCCTTCAGGTTGGAAAATAAACATTAAAAAAATGGATTTGAATTTTATAATTATGCCAGATATCCTAGATCAAGAGATATATGAAGGTCTTCCTCCAACCCAGACTTACTGGGAAGGTAAATCTAAGGTTTTTGATAATAGAAATAATTATATTGGCGATGCTTTTGTAGAATTATCAGGATATCGTGATCCTGTCCAGATAGAATGGACTAAGAATAATGAGTAAAAATACAGAAAAAATTAATTTATTTAGGAATGTTTGGTCTAAGTTCCCTACAGGCGTATCTATAATTACAACCTTAGATGAAAATAAATCATACCATGGTATGACAGCAGCATCAGTTACTTCAGTCTCTTTAAATCCATTATTAATTCTAGTCGTTGTTGGAACTGAGAGAAAATCTCATAAATTTATAAAATTATCAGGTGTCTTTGGCATTAATTTTCTTACTAAAGATCAAAAAAACATTGCAAATTATTTTTCTCATTCTCAGTCCAATTATAATGATAAAGATCTAGATTTGGAGAAAGATATTTTTTCTGAAATCGAAGGTGTCCCTATAATTAAAAAATCATTAGCTAGTATGAGATGTGAGGTTTTCGATGATATTTCAGCTGGAGATCATACAATTTTTATAGGAAAAGTTCATGATATCATTTCTTCTGACAATGAACCTTTAGTATGGTCCAATAGAAATTATGGACAATTTATTCAATCAAGGTAATTAATCTATGCGTATTGCGATTTTTTCTTTAGCACCATTGTATGAAAAAAGTATAATGGGTGGCTCGCAAAAAATTTTGCATGAGTTATCCGCTTCTTTAGGGGGCTATGGGCATAAAGTAAAGGTTTGGTGTAGCGCTATTGAAAATAATCAAAAAAAGTTTTCTATAGGGAGTTCAGAGATATACCCTAATTTATTATTTAGAGGAAAATTTCCTTCTCCTTATCAAGTTTCACCAATAAATTTAATTAAAACTTTTAAGGTGATTAGGGAGGCTAGTGATTGGGCTGATAAAATATATTTACATGCTGACGGTATATACCTAAGAGATTCTTTTTCTGGGAAAAAAATCATTCGTTCATTTCATGATTTTATTTATGATGAGTCAATTATTTCCGCCCTATCTCTTAGTGCTCAATCTACAATTGTTCCAAGTGATTACTTGAAACATTGTATTGAAGCTACATTAGTATTATCAAAGAAAAATATAATAGAGCCAATCTTTACAGTGCCTAATGGCATTAGTTTTGATGAAAAACCAAGTTATTCTGCCATTAAGAATAATAATTTACGGGAAGTTAATTTATTATTTCCTCATAGACCTCAAATCGCAAAAGGAGTTTTAGAGGCTATAAAAATAGCGGTTAAGTTACAAAGTAAAATTGCAAAGAATAAGGTGAATCTTATGATGCCGTATTTTTCGAATAGCGCAAATAATGATGACACTTCACTATCATTTGATCAAATAGTCAACATCGCCAAAAATGAAAAAGCAGACAATATTATAAAATTACATCAATGGGTTCCTTACCAAAACATGAACAGATTTTATTCCATGGCTAACGTTACAATATGTCCAGGCAATTTTGTAGAATCATTTGGACTAGTGCCATTAGAATCAGTAGCTAACAACACTCCCGCAGTGTGCTCTTTAGTTGGAGGATTTAGAAATTATACTAATATCCCTGCTATAAAATTGTTTCCTTTTGGAGACATTGATATGGCAGTTGATAATATCTTAGATTGCTTAGAAATATCTTCAGACGATATTATCAAATCCAAAGATTTGATTTCTAATATTTATTCCTACAAAAATATGATAAACGGATATGAAAAAATTATTACTAGTAATAATGCAATTCAGCAAAAAATTATTATGAAAAACAAATATAATCTTAGACTTGCACCATGGTGCTATATAGACAATGATTATATATATAATGACTATAAATCTGAAAAGTTATTCATAAACAATATTGGCTCAGTAATTGGTGATGATAAAACTTTGGATGCTAGGGCCAAAGAACTAGACCCTGATAAGATAAAAAAATCAAAAAATTTAGGATATTTTATAGAAGATTATAAGATTGAAAAAATATAATCCGAATTTTTTCTATTATAAATGTTGGAAATACAATTGACCTAAGGTCCCTATTTTAATAAAATAGTAATTTAGTTCTTTAGGAAAAAATTATATGTCGCAAGATTATGCAGTTATAAAAACTGGTGGAAAACAGTATAGAGTTCGTGAAGGCGATCAAATAGACGTTGAAAAAATTAATGCTGAGATAGGCTCAGATGTTATTTTTGAAAATGTATTAATGTTATCAATTAATGGAACTATTGAGATTGGTAAGCCCATAGTTGAAGGTAAAAAAGTTATAGCTGAGATAGCTGAACAAAAAAAATCAGACAAAGTTATTTCACTTAGATATAAAAATAAAACTCGCCAGCGAGTATTGCGTGGTCATCGCCAAAATTTGACCTCAATTATTATTAAAAATATTTCGACCAAATAAAAGAAAGAGGATAATATGGCACATAAAAAAGGTGGAGGTACTTCTAGAAATGGTAGAGATAGTGCTGGTAAGAGATTGGGTGTGAAAATTTTTGCTGGTTCTGATGTAACTTCTGGGTCAATAATAGTCCGTCAAAGAGGAACAAAGTTCACTCCAGGGGCAAATGTTGGGATTGGTAGAGATCATACGCTATATTCATTAGTTGATGGTCATGTTAGATTTGATTTTTCTTCAAAAAATAAAAGAAGAGTAAACGTAGACCCAATCAAGAGGTAGTATATATGAAGAAAGAATTACATCCAAAATACAATGATCAAGCAAGACTAGAATGTTCTTGCGGAAATACAACATGGGTTGTGGGCTCAACTAAAGATAGTTTGAGTGTTGAAATATGTAGTAGTTGCCATCCTTTTTGGTCTGGAGAACAAAAGATAGTTGATACAGAGGGTAGGGTTGAAAGAATGATGAGAAGATACAACTTAAACAATTCTTAGTTTTGAGTAACAATAATTTCCTATATGGTGGTCAAGCTGTAATTGAAGGCGTTATGATACGTGGTATTAGGCGTGCAACCTTAGCTGTCAGAAAACCTAACGGCGATATAGTGAAGAGATCTATCCCTTTAGAATCATGGGCTAACTCAAAATTAAGAAATCTTTTCTTAATTAGAGGAGTTTTAGTTTTATTTGAAACTTTGATAATTGGAACAAAAGCATTAACTTATTCTGCAAGTGAAGCAGCTGAAGAAGATGATAGTTCTGAAATGTCAAAGTTAGCAATTATTATTATGATTTCTATTTCCTTATTATTTGGATTATCATTTTTCTTTCTTTTACCTCTTTTTTTGTCGAGTCTAGCCGATTCTATTTTTTCCAATCATTTTTTAGCTAATATTATTGAAGGAATAGTTAGATTGTTTTTGTTTATTGGATATATATTTTTTATAGGTAGAATGAATGATATCAAAAGGGTGTTTGGTTATCATGGTGCTGAGCATATGACTGTACACTGTATGGAGCATAAGAAAGCCTTAAGGTATGATAATATAATTAATTATTCTCCAGCACATCCTCGTTGCGGTACATCTTTTTTATTGACTGTAGTATTTCTTTCAATTCTTATTTTTATATTGATACCAAGAGAACCAACTTGGCTATTAATATCTTCAAGAATTTTTCTGATCCCTGTAATTACGTCTGTTTCTTATGAATTTATCAGATTTACTGGAAAATATGACAATTTTGGAACAAAAATTTTGTCTTTACCAAATTTATTCTTGCAAAAATTAACAACTAATTTTCCTGACAAACAAATGATAGAAGTTTCAATAGTAGCCATGGAGTATGCTATTGCAATAGATAATGACGAAGTTAACCCAGAAGATAATAAATTTGTCCCAGCGTAATTATTTTTTCATTCTTAGGTTTAATTGTTTCCATACATCATCATAGTCAATTGGAGATGCTTCAATTAGTACAAGCATATGATAAAAGAGATCTGAAAATTCATTGATAATCTCTTCTTTATCATTGCTAACGCAAGCAATTGCTACTTCTCCAGCCTCCTCGACAACTTTTTGAGATATTCTTTTAATTCCAGAATTTAGTAATTTTGATGTATATGAATTTTCATCATTAGAAATTTTTCTACTAGAAATTATTTTGATTAGTTGGTCAATAATTTCAGATTGATTATTTTTATCTAATTCTGAGAATATTGAACTTGTATATTCTGGATTATTTTCAAAACAAGAATTATTTCCTGTATGGCATGTAGGACCTTGTGGTAATGCTGTAATTAGTATCGAATCCAAGTCACAGTCGATATTAATTGTTTTTACTTTTAGGTAATTACCAGAAGTCTCACCTTTTTCCCAGAGTTTTTTTCTAGAGCGAGAATAGAACCAAACATTAGGCCCATTAACAGTTTTGTTTAAGGCTTCTTCGTTCATATATCCAAGCATTAATACTTTTTTTGTATTGTCATGCTGAATTATTGCTGGTAAAAGTTTTTTAATCATTTTTGCCCTCTAATATATTATAACTAAGAAACATGACTAATAATTTCTAAAATTTCTCTTAAATTTGTTATTTCAATGTTTGGCAGAGGTTCTCTGGTAATTTTTTCATTATTTCTATTTATCCATACAGTTGTCATGCCTGCTCTAAATCCGCCCAGGACGTCATCAAATAAATGATCTCCAACATACCATATATTATTCTCTTTTTCACGTAATCCATTAGCTAAAAATTCAAAAGCTTTCAGGGAAGGTTTATATGTTTGAGCCAACTCGGAAGATGCAATTAAATCAAATTTCATATTGTGAGATTTTAACAGTTTTATTATCCAGTTATGATCTGCATTTGAAAATAATCCAATTTTATAATTTTTACTTAATTTTTCTAATACTTCTAAAGTCTCTTCAAATATTGGTTTTTTACTCATATGGTCACTAGACATGACACCTGCTTCAACAAAGTCACCATTGAAATTAATATCATCAAATACTTTTTTAAAGCAAATTGTCCAAGCTTCTTGGTAAGTCTTAAATTTAGGTGAATTAGAAGGTCTGCCTAGATCTGTTCTGTTTTTACGAAAATCAACTTCATAATTTTTCCATTTTTTCCAAAAGTTTTCAGGACTTAATGGTATTTTTTGTTTGAAAATAATTTCTTTAAATAACTCTATCCATCCATCTTCTGAGTTTGAAAATAAAGTTTTATAACAATCAAATCCTATGGCCTTTGGCTTGTTTGGTATTTCAGAATGTAGTGTTATAGGCATTTTTAATTAAAAATTATAATCTAATAGGTATATTTTTATCAGTAAGATATTTTTTTAGATCATTTATTGTTATCTCTTTGTAATGAAATAAGGATGCTGCCAATACAGCATCTGCTTTTCCATCTACTATTGCGTCGTAAAAATGTTTTTGTTCACCAGCCCCACCACTTGCAATAATAGGTATATTTACTAGTTTATTTATTGAATATAATAAATTAGTATCATATCCAGTTTTTTTACCATCTGTATCCATACTTGTAACTAGTAACTCTCCAGCACCAAGTTCTGTGGCTTTTTTCGCCCATTCAAGTGCGTTAATGTTGGTATTATTTCTTCCCCCATGTGTAAAAATATTCCATTGTTTATCGTGTTTTTTTACATCCATTGCTAAAACAACACATTGCGAACCAAATTCTTTTGCGCAATCTTCAATCAGCTTTGGGTTGTTTACAGCAGCACTATTAATTGAAACTTTATCTGCGCCTGCTTCTAGCATATTTTGCATGTCTTTTTTTGTTCTTATTCCTCCCCCGACAGTTAGAGGTATAAAGACTTCTGATGAAACTTTTTTTACTACATCTACCATTATATTTCTATTGTCAGAGGATGCTGTTATATCTAAGAAAACTAGTTCATCTGCTCCAGAATTATTATAGTAAATTGCCAGATCTGTTGGATCCCCTACATCAGATATATTTAAAAAATTTATACCCTTAACTACTCTTCCTTGATCAACATCTAAGCATGGTATAATTCTATGTGTAAGCAAATTTTACTCCATCATTTTTTTCTTGCAACTATTATATATTTATGTTGGGTTAGATGCCTAGAAGTTATAGTTGATAGACCATTATCCTCCAACTTTTTTCTTAGATCTTCCTGTTTTAATCTTGATGATTTGTTTGGGCCGTATTTTGGTTTAGAATCTTCACTTGGCAGCCATTCTACAACGCAAAGCCATCCTGATTTTTTTAAAATTCTTATACCCTCTTTTAAGATCTTTTCGATATTTTTAGCTTCATTTAATATATCTGAAAATACTACACCTTCAACAGAATCATCATCTATTGGAATTTTATTTTCTTCGGATAATATTGTTTCAATATTTCCTAATTTATATTTTTTTGCTTGAGATTTAACTTTTTTTAGCATTTCATTTTGAATATCTACAGATATACATTTTCCTAAATATAGATATTTTGCAAGTGGAATTGATAGCCACCCTGGCCCTGATCCTATATCCGCAACTTTTTGTTCACAATGAATCGGTATCAAAGCAATCATCGATTGTGGGTCAAATGTTTCTTCTAAGGTAGGATTTAACATATTATTTATTTTTTTTATTGAAGTCTTCATAATCATTTTTTCTCCTATAATAGTTTTTTTATTGCTTCTTTTAAATTTATTTTTCCTTCATATAGAGCCATTCCGGAAATCGCAGAATCTACTCCTATATTCTTTAACTTTACAAGTTGATTAATATTTGCAACTCCACCTGCTACTGTAAGTTTAACCTTGAAATTTTCTAATATTTCAATAATTTGTTGGTAATTTGGCTCTGACAAAGTACCATCCCTTGTAACATCGGTATAAATAAATTGTTCTACTCCAAGATTAATCATATTATTAAATAATATATTAGATTTAAGTTCAGATTCAAAAAGCCATCCATTTGTTTGAACCATTCCATTTTTTGCGTCAATGCCTACGATTACAAATTCACTGCCAAACTTTTCTATAGTTGATACAATTTCATTTGGATTTTTGACTGCTGAAGTACCAAAGATAATTTTATCAACTCCTAATTCAAAAAGATATTTTGCATCTGAAAATTTTCTTACACCTCCGCCAATCTGTAGAGGAATGTTTGAAAATTCTACTAACTTTTTTATAATGGATATATTTTTTTGGGATCCATGTTTTGCGCCATCTAAATCAACTATATGTAATCTTTTTGCTCCCAAATCAATCCACTTACTAGCAATTTCAAGTAAATTATTTCCAAAAACTTTTTCTTTTGAATAGTTTCCTTGGAATAATCTTACACATTTTCCATCTTTGATATCTATTGCAGGTATAATATCCAATTTATTTGACCATATCTATAAAGTTTTTATAAATGCTAATTCCTAAATCTCCACTTTTTTCAGGATGAAATTGAGTCCCTACAATATTATCATCACTTACTATCGAACATACTTCTAGGCCATAATCAGCATTTGCTATGATTTTACTTTTATCTTTTGGTTCACAGTAAAATGAATGAACAAAATAAAAATAAGAATTGTCAGGTATGTTTCTTAAGATTTTATGATTTTGGTTAATGATATTTACTTTATTCCATCCCATGTGAGGAATTTTCATTTTTCTATTATTTATATCTACCATGTTTTCTGGAAATTTTTTTACATTTCCATTTATGATTCCCAAACATTTTGTATTACCTTCATCTGATTTGTCAAATAATACTTGCATTCCAACACAAATGGATAAAAGAGGTTTTCCTGAGTTTCCAAAAAACTTGATTTCATCAATTAAGTCAAGATTTATAAGTGATCTCATTACAGCGTTACTTGAACCAACTCCTGGAAAAATTACAGCATCAGAATTTCTAATATCGAATTTATTTTTTGATATATAAGGTGTTGCCCCAGCTTTAATTACAGCCTTATTAACACTATGGACATTTGCAGCACCTGTATCAATTATTATAATTTTCAAATTTCTAAAATCTACTGTTTCTTCTATTTTATATATTTCAATTGTAATATACAATTAGAATATATTTATAAATGTATAAGCTAATTAGAATGATTATATGCTAAAAAATCAAGTTCCAATAAACACAATCGAAATAACTCAAAAAGCGGCATCAAAAGTAAAACAGTTCGCACATGAGAAATCTATGGCTAAATTCGGACTAAAAGTTTCTGTTAAGGGCGGCGGCTGTTCGGGTTTGACTTATGTCCTAGATATAGTTGAAGGTCACGATGAAGAAGATAAGATTATTATCTCTTCTGGGATTGAAGTTTATATTCCTAAAAAAGCATTTGTTTTTTTAGCTGGAACTGTTTTAGATTTTTCAGATGGACTTAATGGAAAAGGTTTTGAGTTTACTAACCCTAATGCCAAAAAATCTTGTGGATGTGGAACATCTTTTTCAGTATAGATCATGGATAGTTTTTTTTTTATAGATGGAAAGACACCCAATCCTTAAGAATTTCAGGCTCTGATTCATTAGACTTTTTGAACAGGATTACTACCAATGAAATTTCAGAAAACTTAAGTACCAGAACTTTACTGCTTGATGATAATGGAAGAATAATTGATAACTTTTTAGTGATAAACTCTAGTACTCAAGATAGATTATTGATATCTGACTCATCAGAAATTAGTGACCTTTATAAAGAAATTAGAAAATATATTATTTTAGAAAATATTACTGTAGATGATATTAGTGATTCTTATAAAAGAATTTCTATTGTAGGGGATGGGTCATGTAAATTTCTAACCAAAATACTTAAGTTCAATTCACTTAAATCTAAAGAAGTTTTTTTAGATGATTCTAATTTTATTATTTATATTGATAAGTCTAAACCTGTTGAATGGATAGACATAATAATTGAAAGTAAATATTTATGTAAATTAGAAAATATTATTATAAATAATATACCTGAAATTTCTGATTTAGATTTCAAGAAATTTAGATTTAATTATCTAGTCACTGTTTTGGACGAGATGATAGGAATCAATCCACTAGAACTATCCTTGTTAGATTTAATTAGTTTTACTAAAGGTTGTTATATTGGGCAAGAAGTAATAGCTAGAATGGATACATACAATAAAGTTACACGAAAATTGGTAAAACTAAAATCTGATTTCCCTTTTGATAAAAAAATAATCAGTACTTTAAAAAATAAAAATGCAGGGCAAATACTATCTTCTTTATCGCAAGTTTCTCAGATTGATAAATTCGTAGCTTTGGCTCTAATTAAGAATAAAGAGATTAATAATTCTATTTTTTGTAGGGGTAAACCTGTTTATATTAGTGATTGAAATTGATTGTTGATCCTCCATCAACTAATATATTTTGCCCTCTAATCATTTCCGCATCTGCGCTACAAAGCATGGCTACTACGTTTGCTACATCTTGAGGGCTTATTGGTCTTCCTGCTGGAGTTGACCTTTTTGCCATTTGTACAACACTATCTTTATCAGGGAAATGATTAAGTGCATCAGTCAAGACATATCCGGCAGATACAGAATTAACGGAAATATTTTTCTCAGCTAATTCTATTGAAAGGTATCTTGTTATTGCTTCTAAAGCTGCTTTGGAAACACCAATGGGAAAATAGTCTGGAAGAACCATCGAAGAACCTGGACTGGAAATATTTATTATATTACCACCATTAACCATATGATTCGAAAGTTTTTTTGATATATACCATGTCCCTCTAGCATTGATATCCATAGTCCAGTCCCAGTGTTTTACATCTAAATCAGTAGATTTTTTCATCACTCCTGAGGCTGCATTATTAATTAAAATATCGATTTTATTATGCTCTAAAGCTATTTTATTAATAAATTTATCTACTGATTCGATATCTCCAATATTACATCTATAAATCGAGCAATTTACATTACTCTCATTTAGTTCTTTTTGAGTTTTTTTTGCTTCTTTATGATTACGTAAATAATTTAGTATTAAATTCACCCCTCTTCTTCCAAGTTCTGCAGATATTGCTTTTCCAATTCCTCTAGTACCACCTGTTATCACAGCAGTTTTATTCTTTAGGTTATTTTTATTTATTGATTGAGACATAAGATTTATATAGCCATACCGCCATCAACTCTTATAATGGTTCCTGTAATATATTCAGCTTCTTTGGTTGTTAAGAAAGCGATTGTTGGAGCAACTTCATCAGGCTCTCCAAATCTACCTTGAGGTATCCAGGTCAATACTGTTTCTTTTTGTTTTTCATTTAGTACATCTGAAGTAGCAGTTTTTATATAGCCTGGAGCAACAACATTCACTGTTATACCTCTTTTAGCAACCTCTTTTGCTAGAGACTGGCTAAATCCATGAACAGCAGCTTTTGAGGCTGAGTAATTTGATTGACCAATGTTACCACGTAAACCTACAACGGATGAAACATTGATAATCCTACCCCATCTGTTTTTTATCATGCTCGGTAATGCATTTTTAGTACAGTAGTATGTTCCAAACATATTTGTTTGCATTGTAAATTCAAACTGCTCATCTTTCATTCTAAGCAATAAAGAATCACTAATTACTCCTGCGTTATTTACCAATATGTCTACACTGCCCATATCTTTTTCAACTTTCATAAACATTTCTTTTACATTTTCTTTATTAGTAACATTACATTTAATCTTCATGCAATCTGGATTAATTTTTTTTATATTATCTAGTACATTGTTTGCATCATTTTCATGAGAATTATAAGTAATTACAACATTGTAATTTAATCTTGCTAATCTGATTGCTGTTGCTTCACCAATTCCTCTAGAACCACCAGTTATTAATGCTATTTTTTTTGTATTCAATTTATTTACCTGTTTATTTGTTTTCTTATTTTTGTAAGTTCTTCTTTTTGTGCTTCAATTAAGTTTGTTTTTATGACAAATTTAGCTGTTTCAACTGCATTTGTAATTCCAATTGCATTAGATGATCCATGACCAACAATTGCTAGCCCATTAACCCCTAATAAAGGTCCTCCACCAAATGCTGCCAATGTATTCATTTTTTCAAATATGGAATTTTGTAAATCTTTTGATTGATTATTATCTCCTAATTCTTTTTTTATTAATTCCACTACTGCATCTCCTAGACCTTCAGTAAGTTTAAGAACTACATTCCCAACAAATCCATCGCATAAAATTACATCTGCTTTAGAAAAAGGAATCTCATTAGGTTCAATATTACCAGTAAAATTTAAGTCTGTATTACTTAATAACTTAGATGTATCTTTAACTAAATTGTTTCCTTTTCCTTCTTCGGATCCAACACTGAGTATAGCTATTCTTGGATTATCTACTTCATATATTTTTTTTGCCATTATATTTCCTAATGCTGCAAAATCAACTAATTGATTTGGCTTTGTGTCAACATTTGTCCCTAAATCTATTATTATTGACTTAGGAGCAAATCCAACAATTGGACCTCCAAGTGCGCCTCTATCTACTCCGTCGTGGGTACCGAAAAGAACTGTCGCAGCAGCAATAGAAGCTCCAGTGGAACCCATACTGATAAAACCATCGGCTTTACCAGACTTAACTATTCCAGCAGCTACAAATATAGATGCTTTTGGTTTTGACTTAAAAGCCAAAGCCGGATGCTCTCCTTCGCTTACAACACCTTCAGCTGGAAATACTTTTATAAGTTGTTTTTCTTTTTCACTATATTTATTTAGTTCAAAATTAATTTTTTCTAAATCTCCAACTAATATAATGATTACGTCTTTATTTTTTGTAGCATTAATTGCTGCTTGCACTGTTACTTTAGGACCATGATCCCCACCCATAGCATCTATGACTATAGTTTTTAAATTATTATCCATATAAATTACTTTCCTTGATCGATTTATATTCTAATTTCAGCTTTGCCTGATATGACTTCAGTTCCATCTGTTTTTTTGCAACCAATATTGCATTTTACTATTTTTTTTTCTTCTGATTCTACTATAGAGATTACCTCTCCATATGTAATTATATATTCACTTGGAAAAACAGGTGCAGTAAATCTAACTTTTATATTCCCATTTTTGTACCAACTTCTAGGAAATTCTCTAACAAGGATTTCAGATAATATTCCGAGAGTTAGCATGCCATGAGCTATTCTTTTGCCATAGGATGTATTTTTAGCATATCCATCATTAATGTGTATGGGGTTATTATCACCTGATGCTTTTGCATATAGATCAACTTTACTTTGATCAACTAAAATTTTATTTTCTTTAAATTTATAACCTTTATACATATTATTTTTCATTTAATATTATTTTTGAAACAGATGAGCCAACTATTTCATCTTTTTTATCAGTATATTCAACTAAAAATACAAGAAATAAACTTTTTTTTATAGATTTTTTTGAAGATAATTTACCCTTAGCATAAATTATTTCATTAGAATATATTTCTCTATTCCAAGTTACTTCTTGCCCTGAATGCACTGCTTCTAGACCTATATTAAATAATTGTATTTCTTCAATTAAATTCGATAAGGCTAATGCAATTACTAAGAAAGGAGGTAAATATTCATTATAAATTTCCTTATTTTCGGGGAAAGTTACACAGTTTATATAATCGTTGATATTTTTATCTTCAAATTTTAGTTCGTATGGACCATAATTTTGTCCAATTTCAGCATCTAAAACATTCATAAATTGTAAATTTTAATATTTATTTTAATTCTATTTGATTTTATTCTTTATTTCATACTATATAAATAACTAATATGAATCAATATATGGATAAGTCAAGTGAATTTTCAGAAATTTCTGCAATAAGGTTATTTAAGTCTTTTGAACTACTAGGTCCTAGTATTTTTTTTACTATTTTGCCATTTTTGTCGATTAGTATTTTTTCTGGAATAGCTGCTACACCAAAATCTACTGCTATCTGGCCAAAGTCATCTATTACAATTGGATAATTAATATTGTATTTTTTTATGAAGTTATTTACCTCTGGCTCAGTGTCCCATATTGCAATACCTATAAATTCTATATCATAATCATTCCACCTGTCATAGGTTGAAGCTAAAGTTTCTGCTTCAGCTATACATGGGGCGCACCAAGATGACCAAAAATCTATAAGAACAATTTTACCTTTTAGTTTTTGTAAATTAACTTCATTGCCAGAAGTTGCTTCCATAATTAATTCTCCATCAAAATATTTTGGTATTTCTCCTAGAGCAAAATTATTATTTACACCAATATTTTTTTTATCTTCTTTCAAAAATCCAAAAGTAACAATAGCAACTAAAATCAGAGATGGAATCAAGATTATAAATAATGCTTTAAGTCTGTTCATTTATAGTGTTCCATATTTAATTTTCTTCTTTTTATAACTGTAAACATAATAATAGAAATTAATACAACTGAGAATAAAACACCAAGAAAAATCACATATAATTTACCTTCTAAAAAGTTAATAACATTACCAGTAAAAGATGGTTCAGGTAATCCGGTAAAACTAACATTTATAATATCATTTTTTTTGAATTCATCCCCAGAAATCATTATATATTTTTTTTCTCCGATGGTTACTTCTGTTTCATCAGAAAATTTTTCTGCGGTAATTTTCCCTGCATCATAGGGAAGTAGAAACTGAATATTTTCTCCTCCATATGGTAGTTTTAAGTCAAAATCAAAGTTGTCATTTTTATAATTAATGATGTAATTAGTTAAGATTGAATACTCACCAGGAGGAATTGGATTACTCATAGCAAAACCCGTATTTATTTCTATAACGTTACCTACAGGTAGTTCAGATTCAACTGCAAGATTTGACCAGCCATCTGGCAAATTAAAACGGAATAGATTAAAACCAGTCAGACTAGGGTCAGAAAAGTTAGCTGAAAAAACATTGTTTCCAGAATTTTTTATTTTTATCATTGATAAAACACCAGCTTGTCTAGAATTTTTATCAATGCTTGGAATCATCATAATATAGGAATTTAGACTGATATCATCTAGTGAATCTGTTCTATCATAGATAGCAATTTCTAAATTATTTGTATCATTATTTTCTACATCATAAAAATTCACATAATATCCAACATCTACAACTAATCTATAAGTAGCATCTTTAGAATAATTTTCTAAGTTAAATTCAAAAGATCCATCACTATTAACTATTTGTTCTTCCACCTTTGTTATTGATTCATTTTCTTTATCAATTTGCATCAGTTGTAGGATCGTTGGTTCAGGTAAAATACCTGGAGTAGTCATATTTATAATTTTTCCATTAATATTTTTTTCTGCATTATCCTGAGAATAAGATTTTTCTACAAAAATATTTTGTAAAATAAAGATTAAGACTAATAACGAGAATAATCTATACATTATTTTTTTCTTTTCTAATCAATTTTGCGGCTTGTAATTTTAAGTACTTAATTTCATTTTCATATGTTTTTAGGTTTATTTCTCCGTCCGTATAATTTTTATGATAATTTTTTATCTCTAAATATAATTTTTTTCTTTCTTCATAATAAGATATTCTTTGGTTGTTTATTTTTGGCTTTATAATAGGGTAAATTAATACCACTAAACAGATAATAAATAAAAAAGTAATAATCAAAAACTCTAACATTATTTACCTTCTTCTAATTTTTTATTTGGCCATAAAGCAATCATGGTTCCTAATATAAATATCGGACCAGATATCCATAACCAAATTGCTAAAGGGTTAATACTTATTGATAATGAAACTCTACCGTCATCTAAAAAATCCCTAGGAATAACGTATAAATCTTCATAAATACTGCTTTTTATACCTGATCTAACTGAAGCCATATTAAAATTAATGTAAAATCCATGCCACGGTTTCAGTTTGCCAATTATTTGTTCATTGTTAGCTAATTCTTCTTTTTTTAAAATAAAACTATCAGCACCTTTATTTTTTGCTTCATTAATTTTTTCAGAGTAGTTTTTTGAATCTATTTTATATACAGTCATATTTGCCCATTGAGCTAATCTATCTGAACGGTCGTCGTTTATTTTTTCATCATATTGAATTCTATAATCATCTATTACAACGCTCTCATTAATTTTTAATGCAACATCAGATTTAATCTGGTAAAAATTTGTACCTATTATCCCTAGAGCTAAACAGAGCATTGATATGTGAACTATATAACCTCCATGTCTAGGCTTGTTACCATTAATCATCTTAAAAAAAGCTAGATACCATTTTTCGCCATTTTTATATCTTGAATAACTACCTTTATACCACTGTTGAACTATAGAAATAAAAACAAAACCTACCATTGAAAATGAAGCCATGGCTACAATTTTTTTATCTCCAATTAGCAACAATCCAATAAATATAATCAAGGCAACTATACTCGGAAAAATCAGCCATTTAATAATTTGATAATAAGATGATTTTCTCCATGGTATTACAGGCCCAATTCCCATCAGAACAATGATGACTAAGAGTATAGGCCCATTTACTCTATTAAAATATGGTGCAGCAACTGTTACTGAAATATCTCTAGCCAAATCTGAAAAAATTGGAAAGATAACTCCCCATAAAGTTATTGCCATGACTGTAATAAATAAGAAATTATTTATTAGAAGCGAAGATTCTCTTGAAAGAAATGATTCTAATGTTCTATCTGATTTTAGTCTTGGTAATCTCCACAAAAAAATGCCAAAAGCAAAAATTATACTTGCTATCATAAAGAGTAAAAATACCATTCCTAATGTGGAAGAAGCAAATGAATGGACACTAACTACTGGACCACCTCTGTTAATGAACATTCCTAATTGTGCTAAAACAAAAGCTATATTAAGTAACACAATATTCCATATCCTAAACATTTTTCTTCTTTTTTGTACCATTATTGAATGTAAAAATGCAGTCATCACCAACCAGGGCATCAATGCTACATTCTCGATAGGATCCCACCCCCAGTATCCTCCCCATCCTAAAATAGTATATGCCCACCAAGCACCAATAAGCATACCCACTCCTAAAATACCCCAAGATAAAATTGCTGTTATTCTTGCAGTATCAATCCAATCATCTGTAAAATTTCCTGAAATTAATGCACTTATGCAAATTGTAAAGGGTATAGTTATCGTTATCAGTCCTGCCATCAGCATTGGTGGATGAGAAAACATAGCCGGATGTGTTAGCAAGGGATTCATTCCTCTCCCATCTACTGGTACATTTTGTAAAGTTGTGAAAGGGTTTGCACCAAATATAAGTACTAGCAAATAGAAAAGTTGGATTATGCTGAATACAGATATTATAGATTTAATTGAAGAAAATTTATAACTTTTAGGGATAAATTTTATCGTTATTGATGAAGTTACAGAGAGAATTAATAATATGTAGAGTAAAGAACCCTCATTGCCTGCATAAAAAGCTACCCATACAAAAGCTTTATTCATTATTGTATTTGAATGATCTGCTACGTACTTAATTGAAAAATCATTATTTACAAATGCATAAATTAAGGTCACTGATGCTAGTAATGACGTTACACTTGTCATGTAATAGGCATTTCTACCACTAATTGAAAGTTCATTTATTTTCATCCTAGAGCCAATATTGACTGATAAGAGTGAATAAATGCACAGTAGAGTTCCTAGTACTAAAGATATATTTCCTAAATTAGACATTATTTTTGTTCCAATTCTGCAATTTCTTTCTCAACATATTTTAGATATTCGTTTAATGTTTCTGTATATTCTTTTTCTTGCATATTTGAATTTTTCATACTCTTAATAGTGTATAAAGAAATAGATAATAATAATGAAAAGATAATTACTGGCATAATCCAAGCAACTAAATTAAATCCTGTTGATGAGGGTGATGCTATGATATCTGGGCCATACCTATCTATGAAGTACTCCCTAATTTCTTGGCTACTCATTTCTTGGTTGACAAGAGTTTTTAATTTTAGTTTCATGTCTATTGAAACTTGAGAGTTAGATCCTTCGATTGTTTGAGCGTCGCATACTGGACACATTATTTCAGATGCTAACTTATGATATTTTTGTTCGTTGGAAAGATCGTCTTCTTCAATACAACCTGAAAAAAAAATTATTGATATTAAACATAAACTTATAAAATTAATTTTTACCATACTTAATTTTATAACAATAATTTAGTAAATTTATTTGCTTAGCCCGTTTTCTTTATCAAAAATATAATAAACTATTTCTCGTATTTCTTTTTGAGTTAATAATTTTTTGAATGCGGGCATTAATTGACCTTCACTAACTGCATTGATATAGGTAATCATTAAGTCATGTGTATTAAGTCTATTAGCTGCAGAATCAACTAGATTAGCAGGTGCATTATGAGGCATGCCATTTACTTTGGAGTAAAAATTATTTTTAGAAATAATATGCTTTGTTGCACTTCCATCTCCTAAACCGATTACACCATGACACGTTGAACAGTTAACTCTATATAATTCTGAAGCCATTTTAACATCATAATTTTTAATATTAGGATACTCTGTGTCATTTAGAACAGCTTCTGGTCCTCCTTCAGAGTTGAAAGTTACTGCGTCCACTACTGCTGCAAGTCTAGGAGGCTCTTGGGCTCTATATGATTGAGAATAATGCATTTCTGTGAATGTTTCTATTGGGTATGTGTTATTTTCTTGAACAGCACAACTAAACATTAGCATAACTAACGAAATACTTACTAAAAATCTTTTATTTAAACTAATATACTTTTTCATGCTTTTTTAATTTCTACAGCTCCTGCATAGTTTAAGACTTTTTCTGCGTCATCTGCCCTTGATTCATCTTCTAGATTTATAACGACCCCGATCCAACCTTCAGTTATTCTTCTGTCATATGCACCCATTTTTAAATTTGGCAACCTTGATTCAAAAATTATTCCTATGACGGTTGCAATTACACCTGAGAGCATTGTTAACTCATACATAATTATAAGCATCGCAAAAATTGATAATATAGGTTTTCCACCCGTAACAAGTGGATACGCTAATTGTGTGGCTGCAGTTAAGAACAGCGAAAGTGTAAATCCAATTATAGCTCCAAACGCTGGGAATCTAAACAATCTATGTTGTGGGACATGTTCTCCAAAAGCGCCTTCTGGATATGGAGTTCCAGTAAGAACATCAAAGGAACCTAGTTCGAAACCCGCGTTCTTCAATCCATCCATTGCATCTGCAGCTGGTGTTGCTTCTTGAAACAATCCTATCATACTAATACTCATAAATTTATCCTTTACTCTACTTCTCTAACTATTGCAGGAACTTTTGCCCTACCTATTTGTATGTCGTCAGTAAATACTTGACTTTCTTTTTGTTCAAATAATGGTACTAATGGAAAAAATCTTGAAAATAGTAGCATTAGTAAAGAAACCCATGCAAAAGACCATATCATTATTGCCCATTCTACAGGACTAGGCCTATATGCCTCCCAAGTGAAAACAAAAGGTGTTCTTCTTGCTAGTCCTGGAACAATAATCAAGAATCTTTCAAGCCACATACCAACATTGACTAATATTGAAGTCCAGAACATAATTGCTATATTATTTCTGTATTTTTTTACGCACCATATTGGTACCGGTATCAAGTATCCAGTAACAAAGAAAATTATAAATAATAAGTTCCAAGGCCATTGAAATATTTGCATTTCTCTCAATGCTATTTCAGGTGCATCTTGACCATATAAAGCAAAAGTTAATTCCAAGAAAGTACACGCTAACCAACCTGTAGCAACTACAATTAATAGTCTTGCTAATGCATCAAAATGTTCTGGGCGTATAAAATCATCCCACTTCCACATCCATCTCATTAATGCCATCATTGTAACAACTGCAGAAACACCTGAGTGAACAGCTCCTATAACAAAATACGGTGCAAAAATCGTTGAGTGCCAACCTTCAACTGCAGACGCTACAGCAAAATCCCAAGAAACGATTGAGTGAACAGATACGAAAATAGGTAGCATTAGAGCTGAAAGAAGTATTCCTCCAATAGTTTGCATTTGCCATTGTCTAGGATTACCTTTCCATCCTAATGCTAGTAAGGTATAAAACGCATTTTTCCAACCTGTTGTTCTATCTCTTAGTACACCTAAATCAGGTAATAAAGCAATATATAAAAATAAAGTTGAACCAGTTAGATATGTAGATATTGCAACTGGATCCATAATTAAAGGAGATCTAATATTTGGATAAATTCCTCTAGAAATATCGTATGGAAGAATCCAATATGCTATTCTCCAAGGCCTTCCTGCGTGAATAAGAGGGAATACCAGAGCTGTAAATAATGAGCAAACCGTTAGTAGCTCCGCTGCTCGAGTAACAGGTCTTCTCCATTCAGCTTGGGTTAGTCTTAAAATCGCAGATATCATAATGCCAGCGTGTGAAATACCTACCCAAAAAACAAACGTGGTAATAAACAATCCCCAATATACTGGTCTGGAAAGCCCTGTAAGTCCTAAACCTCTATTGACCATAGTGGCTATAATTATTACTCCAATTAACACAACAAATCCAAGACCCGCCACTGTTGGGGCCCACCATTTAGGAGTTTCAAGAGTACCATTTAGAAGTACTTTATT
>CEQP01070754.1_pt1 | contig 33622 bp, 30 predicted proteins | sample 356291 | NCBI WGS metagenome assembly CEQP01 (sample SAMEA2621221, study PRJEB7988) | marine metagenome | isolation source: saline water (ENVO:00002010), including | reverse complement strand
ATCAAATTGATTAACGAAGATAAGACTTTAACAGTATTCGGCGATGGAAGCCAAACCAGAGATTTCACACATGTAAACGACGTGGCAACTGGCACTATAAAAAGCCTTGAAAAAGTAGGTTACCAAATTTTTAATCTCGGCTCAAATAACCCGGTGTCTGTCAACCAAGTCATATCTCTTATAGAGGACAAACTAGGAAAGATTGCTAAGAAAACATATATTCCTCGAAACAGTGCAGATGTTACATCAACCTACGCAGATATAAGTAAAGCACATCAGATGCTGAACTGGGTCCCTCAAATGTCCTTTGAAGATGGAATCCAAATGACCATTGATTGGTACATGGCTAATACTAACTGGCTATCAAGCGTGAATATAGATTCGTAGGAGAAACAATGAAAGCAGTAGCAATAATACCAGCTCGTATGGGTTCTAGTAGGTTCCCTGGAAAGCCGTTAGCAAATATCTTAGGATTACCTATGATAGAACATGTGCGCAGAAGAGTCGCGATGTCAAAGATACTTTCTGAAGTATACGTAGCCACTTGCGATCAGGAAATTCATGATGCAGTTACACAACTGGGCGGAAATGCCATAATGACATCCTCTTCACATCAGCGTGCTAGTGACAGAACAGCTGAAGCTGCTGAAGCTTTAGACGCTGAACTGTTCGTAATGGTTCAAGGGGACGAACCCATGACCTACCCCGATATGATAGATCTAGCTTTAAGGCCCATGCTTCAAGACTCTAAGATAATATGTACAAATCTTATGAAGCGTATTACCGAACATTCAGACTACCTAAACCCAAACACTATTAAAGTGGTCGTCAACAATGAATCGGATGCATTATATATGTCGCGAAGTCCTATTCCTCATCTAGCTGACGTTTCAAATTTGTCCACCACTCCCATGTACAAACAAGTCTGTATCATACCATTCACTCGAGCTGGTCTAAAACTATACACTGAACTATCTCCTACCCAACTAGAAATCACTGAGTCTGTAGATATGAACCGTTTTATGGAACACGGATACAATGTCCGTATGATAGAAAGCGAATATGATAGTCATGCAGTTGATAATTTAGAAGACCTTCACTTAGTAACACAACTTATTAGAGAAGACCCTTTAACAAAACAATACCTAAAATCCTTTTCTGAATAATGAATAAAAAAAACATTTTAATATCTGCGCCTTACTTCCAACCTGTAGTTGAAAAGTATATGCATGTATTCGAACAATACAACCTGACACCAATCGTTCCAAAAGTCACTGAAAGGCTGGAGGAACACGAATTACTCAAAGTAATCCATGATATAGACGGTACAATATGCGGAGATGATCGTTTCACCCCTAAAGTCCTTGATGCAGCTAAGAAATTATCTGTAATTTCAAAATGGGGAACAGGTATCGATTCAATAGATAAAGAATATGCTAAACAGAGAAATATTCAGGTTTTCAACACCCCTAATGCTTTCACAAATCCAGTATCAGATACTGTATTAGGTTACATATTAGTATTTGCTAGACAACTACATACAATGGACTTAGATGTCAAAAACAACATATGGGAAAAAAGGAATCTCATATCTATGTCAGAATGCACCCTGGGCATCATTGGACTAGGTAACATAGGCAAAGCTATAGCTCAAAAAGCCCAACCTTTTGGGATAACAATTCTCGGATATGACCCACAAAAACCTCCAAAGCATTTCCTAGAACAGACAAGAACACAACTAGTTTCAATGGATCGTCTTATATCCGAATCCGATTTTATAACTCTTAATTGCGATTTGAACGAGTCTAGTTTTCATATTTTATCAACGGCTGAATTCAATAACATGAGCAAAAAACCATTTATTATTAACGCTGCTAGAGGACCATTAATAGACGAAAACGCATTGATAGGAGCTCTCAAAAGTGATCAAATAAGCGGTGCAGCATTAGATGTATTCGAAAGAGAACCACTCCCACAAAATAGCGCTCTTAGGAGTTTCAACAATGTATTATTAGCACCCCATAACTCTAATAGTAGTCCAGCATCTTGGGATAAAGTACACGAAAGCACTCTGAACAACTTGCTTGTTGGATTAGGTCTCTTATGATCATTTCTCCATTAGTTTCTATCATAATACGGACCTACAATGAAGCTGAGTACATAGAGACTCTTCTTAAAGCTATTCGGTCTCAAACAATCACAAATACTGAGATAATCCTTGTAGATTCAGAGTCTACAGATAACACAGTAGCTCTAGCGGCCAAATACTGTGACCAAATAGTTCGAATCAAGAAAACAGAGTTTACTTTCGGATATTCCTTAAACAAAGGTATCGAAATAGCCAAAGGGGAAATCCTAATTCTGGTTTCGGCTCACACTAAACCATTGCATAACCAATGGATTGAAAATTTGATAAATCCTCTTCAAGACCCAAACATTGCCATGGTGTACGGCAAACAAGTCGGTGATTCAGATTCTCGTTATTCAGAATACAAAGACCTGATAAGAATCTTTCCAGATAAAGCCAAATTACATACAGATTCAAATTATTTTTCCCATAATGCAAATTCTTGTCTGCGAAAAAAAGATTGGTTAGCCCACAAATTCGACGAAACTTTAACAGGACAAGAAGACATAGAATGGGCAAGATATTGGATGCAAAATGGCTTTTCAGTCTTCTATGAACCATCTTCTCCCATTATTCACAGTCATTATGAAAACAATCAACAAATACGGCATAGGTTCAAAAGAGAATCATTCGCCATGAAAAACCTGGGGTTGATAAATTATTCTGCGATTCCTAAGTTGTTAGCTCGTGAAATATTTTCAGGAATCGTAGATATTTTGCAAATGAATAGCAATAAGAATCATAAAAACAAATTATTAGATGTCCTAATTTACAGATACAGCAAAATCAGCGGGACCATCGCAGGAATGTACAGTAAATAAACCATGCTAATCTCAAACACACCTAGGATATGGTTTGTAGGGTTATCTGGAAGCGGAAAAACCACGGCCTCCAATCATCTCAATAGATGTCTGACTTCTGCAAATCTTTTCACTCTTATCATCGATGGAGATGATGTCCGAGACCATGTTAGCACTGACCTAGGATTTGAATTTCAGGACAGACAAAAACAAGTAATGCGCATCAGCGGCATCTCCTACATCATCATAAAACAGGAACTTAGCACAATTTGTTCCTCTGTTTACATGGATGAAAAATTAGCCAAATCAATCAACGAACAATGTCCAACCTTGTTCGTTCATGTAAGTAGACCTATGGATATTTTAGAGGCAACACACCCAACCTACAAAGAAACAAGTAACATTGTTGGCAAAGATATTTCCCCAAACTACAACCTAGATAATGTCCTCAAATTAACCAACAATGGAAACCTAGATTCTTTTTTGCTACAAGTCGAAACTCTAGCAGAAAAAATCATCAGGGAAATTTAAAATTGACAGTCGATATAAACATAAAATTACAAAATCTTGAAATAGGATGGATTAGAGATCTTAGAATAGGAGGCTTACTATCAGGGATCTATAATCCGCAAAAAAATGTCCTGGATACAGTAGAAGAAGTACATAAAATATTAAATGCTAATGAATACACTCCTGAATCTAGCTATATCCCTGTTTTGCTACCTGCATATCCAGATGAAAATAGTGTTTACACAATAGATGAATCTTTGATCGCTGAAAGTTTATTTCGTTCAAATAACAAATATATAGGTCATAGAAATTTTATGGCATTTGGAAATCGATTTTTAAATGCTATGCCTTCAATAACAAAACGAGCCCAGGCGATCAGAACACATAATGACAATGTCAGAAAATTTGTTTCAGCCTTAAAGTCTGCAGGCACCACAGTGTGCGCATTTCAAACGAGGAACATACCCCATAACGGCCATATTAAAATAATCCACCATCTATTAGAAATATGCGATCACGTAATCATTAATCCCGTAGTAGGTATCAAAAAACCCGGGGATACTTTAATGACAGTACTTGAAGAGTCCTACCAATATGTGATTGACAATATTCTCCCCAATTCTAATCTATACTATATGCCTGTATTCTCAGATATGTATTATGCGGGTCCAAAAGAAGCGGCACATCATGCATTGATTAGACAAAATTTGGGATTCACACATTTTTCTGTCGGCAGAGATCATGCAGGAGCAGAAAACCTCTTTCCTCCAGAAGCTGCTGTGAATTTCATGACCGAAATCAAATCCTCGTTACATATAAAAGTTTTTACTATTCCAGGAGCATATTACTGCACAAGCTGTAAGAAAGTCACTATCCTCGACTGTTGCGAAGAGTATAGGCAAAGTATCAGTAAACAAAATATTTCTGGCACCGAATGCAGAAAAGCAATAACTAACGGCACCCCATATAAGCACTTGGACGAAGGCTTAATATCACATTTGGTAAATAATTTTAAAAAGGACCTATTTGAATCATGATCAAGTACCTGCCCACAATCGGACCCGCCTGTTGCGACATAGAATCTCTTAAAGTAATCCTCCAGCATACCTCGATAATACGACTAAACGGTAGTCATAATACTTTGGATTGGCATGACAAAGTCATGAATGACATCAAAGACATAAATCCTGACGCAGTCATACTATTTGACTTTCCTGGAATCAAGCCCCGAACCCAAAATTTAGAATCAATTTCGATCCGTAAAGGAGAAACTGTAACATTTTATGAACCGTCCAATGAATATACAAGCCCCGGAATACAAATATCTAATGTTATTCCTAGAACTTCGCATTCACCCGAAATATTCTCCATTAATGATGGCCAATTTATATTTAATCAAGTCATCTTAGGCCCAACACATATTTCTGGAGTATCTGAACAAGACTTTGTGTTAGAACCCAAAAAAGGTTTAAACATACCTTACTCTGAATACAATGAAGAACAACAAATTGAAATTTACAGCGCATTTTACAATAAGGTAAAAAAGATGAATTTTGATGCTGTAGGATTATCTTTTATTCAATCACCCGACACTATAAAAAGAATGCAGCAATTAATTCCAGATAAGATTCTTATCTCAAAAATTGAAAACAATATTGGTTATAAAAATTGCTCAGCAATTGCAAAGGTCTCAGATGGCATCATGATTGACAGAGGAGATTTAGCAGCAGAAGTTGGAGGATCCGATCTATATGATGCCGTATTGAAAATCTCTCATGAAACCAAAAAACACGGCAAATTTTTGATCATGGCTACTGAAAACCTAGAATCTTTTATATACGATCGAAGACCTACCTTGAGTGAAATTATGAGTCTGTCCCATAGTATTGATATAGGATCAAGTGTAATTATGTTAAGCGGAGAGACCGCCACCAATGAAAACTGGCTAACTGTCTTAGAATGGATAGAGCAATTTTCTATCGGAGAAAATAATATAAATCGACCAGAAGAACCTTTAAATGTTCTAGAGACGATTACAGATTTTAATCTATTGCCTACTGTGGTCTTCTCCAGAACAGGGGCTGCAGTAGAAGAATTTAGAAAACAATCAAATGAACAAATCATTCTCATCACAGATGATTCACAAACATATAAACGATTCCAGTTTCATTCCAACGTTAAAACTATATTGGAGTCAGAAGCATTCTCTAGGAACGATGTAGACTATATTCGAAAAAACTGTGCCAAATTGTATTCAGATGGAATCATAAACAGCGAAGTGATTCGAGTATTATGGATAGCTTTTCCAGGTCACGGAACCAGATTAAATACTATAAGCCTTCTCAGGAAGGAATTTATATTGAATTAAACTATTATTAATCAAGAAATCACGTTGCAACTTCTATCAAATTTACTAACTGAGTCTTAAATGAAACCTATATTGTTCATATTTAGAAGCTTTAACGATCTAGACCACATGCTACCCATAGTAGACCACGCATTGAACAACAACCGATCTATAATCCTAACATGCATTAATTCTGAATTCGACATGAAGGATTTTCGAATACAATATCTAAAGAATAAATTCTCATTTTGCACAGAATACATCTATCAATTATATAAACCATCGCTCGCCTATCATCTGTTTAATCTATTTGTATGCATTCTTCCAAACACACGACTTGTGAAATCCGTTCCTCTAGCAAACACAATAATTCGAAAGATTCGTAATATCGTCCATGACAGGCTAGTAAGCAAATTATATGACCCAAACTGGGCTTCCAACATGATCCAATCCTTCAATATCGGATCTATAATAGTTGATTATGGCGATATCAAAAGATTTATATATGGTTCTATCAAAGTTGCATCAAACATAAATCAAATCAAAATTATAGGTGTTCCCCACGGATTCGACACCATATCCAGTGATTTATGGACTACAAACGGCTCACAAACTAACAATTATGACTGGAAAAATGACGAGTGGGATTGGATAAACAAACTCATCGTTGCATCCCCAGATATACAAGATAAATATACCCGCCATGGAGTATCTCCAAGTAAAATGAAAATAATTGGGTTACCTCGATTTACTCCAGACTGGATTTCCATCTATCACAACATGATTCCTAAATCCAATCTAGAAAATGAGCCTGTGTTAAAAATAATTTTCTTCGATCATGCAGCATCCAATTACAAAGGTGACCCTGACCAAATCTATAACACTTTAAGAAAAGTGGATTCCTTGCCTTACACCAAATTAATAGTGAAGCCTCATACCAGGGAAAAGTTGTCCGACTCAAGATTGGCAAACATTGGAAAAATCGACAACTCTCATTCTACGCAATTAATTCTATGGTCAGACATAGTAATAAACTATATGTCAAGCATAGTAATCGATGCACTGTTACTAAAAAAGATTTTCCTATTTCCCAAATACTTCATAGACAACACATTACGATGGGAAAAATATGGAGCCTGTTGGACAGTCTACAATCAATCAGAATTACTCTCCGCTCTAGAAGCTATCCAAAAAGGTACGCACACTATACCTTACAATCAAAATAACGTAGACGACTTCTTAAACAACGAAATCTATCAGACTAATCATTTAAATGTCTGTGAACGGTACCTAGACTTTATTAATCTACATTCAACGGTGAATTAAACAAACCATGATTAGCACATACTTAAAGTCAGTGTTTGTAAATCACAAAAAAGTGTTTTCAGTCATATTAGCACTTAATTTGATGATACCAATTTTAGAAGCACTGATATTAACCAATATATATCTCCTGCTAGATAGCAACAATAATAACCCGATTACAATGTGGGTAGGAAGTTTTTTAACTCCTAGCTTGGTTAGTGCCACAGTATTCACTTCCACATTAATTATCCTTTTGGCATGGGCAATCTTAAGACTTTTACGAACACGAATACAAGCAATTACCAGATACAACCTATACAGGAGTCAAGTGCGTGAAATTACTCAGCTATATTTTGCTTTACCAGGGAAAATGCAATTGAAAGAACCAAGTGAAGACATAGCTAATTTAATCATTCATTTATCTGGAGTCGGATCTGCTTATAGCATGTCTGTGTTGGGTTTATTATCCTCAATATTATCAGTCTCTATACTGGTAGTCATAGCAGCATATAGTTCTATGACAATCACTGTTATCGCAGTGTTCCTAGGTCTCCTATCTATGGCAATTAATGCGAAAAACTTCCTCATCATGAAAGACATTGGAGCAGATAAAATTGAAGCTCAAGAAGATGTTTTGTTCAAGGTCAATGAAAACATACGAGCATTTGAATTCATTAGATATGACGATTGGGAACAAACAATTTCTCGCCAAATGGAAGAAATTATTACACGAGATAGAAACTGGAGAATAAACAAACGTAAAACAGCAGAAAAAATCACAGTATTCTCGGATAGTTTTGGATTTCTGTCCCTATTAGTTATGGTGTCCGTGGCTGTAACGATCATAGATATTCGGGTTGAACTTTTACTAATATTATTACTCTTATTTAGTAGGCTGCGTGGGCATATCGGTGAAGCACAAAGTCATTGGACAAATTTGAATGAATTCAAACCAGGAACTATCGAATTACTTTCTGCTACAAAGCGTCTATCTGAATATAAACAACAACCTTTGACGGATCTAAAAAGAATTTCAACTATTTCTGTTGAAGATGTGAATTTTAGCCACGAAAACAACCCTGTATTACAAAACATTAATTTAATGATAAGCCAAGGTGAGAAAATCTTACTCACTGGTCCTTCTGGTGAAGGAAAATCTACTATGCTAAAAATCCTATCAGGATACTACACACCAGACAACGGGACCATCACATATAATAATATATATAAATGCCCCAATCCAAAGACCGCATACGCTGGTATGTTTTATTCTTCCAATGATCTTTATATACCAAATATAAGCATTCGCACATTCATGGATCCAGAGAATAAATTCTGTGACAAACAACTCCTAGATGTTCTAGAGGTTGCCTGCCTTCCTGATTTATGTATTAATGGAACAACTCTTGACAGCTCTGTAGGGGAAAATGCAACTAATCTGTCCTTAGGGCAGCGACAAAGGCTCTTAATGGCACGGATATTTTTCAAACAACCTTCGTTCATTATTCTCGATGAAGCAACATCAAATCTGGACTATGAAACAGAAACGAAACTACTAAAGAATGTGATAAAACACGTTGGAATTGAGTCCACAATCATTTTCGCCTCACACCACATCCCTGATTCGTTTAAATTTGACAAACATTTTGAACTTAACAAAGGCAAACTAGAAGTAATAATATAAATATTATTGCTTCATAAACAGTTTTATATGAATATAAACAAACCTCAATTTATATTTATAGTTGGTGCTCCCAGATCATCCAACAATACAATCAATTCATTATTGGATAATCATCCAGATGTATTAAGTTGGCCATCAGAGTGTCACTATTTCACAATATTCAAATCAGTTGCTGGTACAAACATAAAAGCTTCAGTACAAAATTTAAACAAAGCATTTCTAGAACATTTCACCGATCGTTTAGAGGAGCGTCTAAAATTCCACACCGTGGACAAAAAATATAAAGAAATAAATATTTCTAGTGAGCTGGGTGAATTTGATTTGAATACATTTACAAACTTACTTAAGTCCAAACGTAATCCTCCAACAATGACAAAAACAGAACATCTTAGATTTATATTCGAAACTTTTCATCAATCACACGCCAAGTACGCCAATAAACCAGTAATGTACTATGCAATGATGTGCACAGCACGAGGATTTGACTGGGATGATGAAAACCTTATTACTGAAAATCAATTAATTTTCCCTTTTAGGCCTCATTTGGATAGCTACGCATCCCTCCGGGATGTATATTTTAATGATGTAACCTTGAATGAGTTCTTTAATTGGAGAAACCGCAAAGGATTTATATATTGGCTGAATCAATATGTTGAGATGTCGCAACATTTAAAACTCCATAACAATAGGCAGAATCTTCATGTCCTGTCAGTAGCAAAATTACGGCTTGATCCTCAAAATACCATCCGAAACATCTGTAGTTTTCTAGGAATATCTTTTACTCCTGAAGTTACCAATATGACTATGCTCGGCACACCTTATGGAGGAAACGCACGTGAACAATCCTTAAGTACTTCTCAAGTAGCGGCTCGTCCCAGCAAACTAAGCCATCCTTTAATGGATTTCGAAACAAAAATGTTCAACAATTTAGGCTTATTTGACTTTGACAACCAATTTCACAATCTCAAAAAATATAATTTTATAACGTTATTGGTATCCGCTTTTCGCACATCTTTCTTCCAAATCAATCTTTCAGTATTTTCGAACCAGAAACGTGATCCTGCCAAATTATTATTACATTGGCGTATAAATTTATTCATCAAATTCATACGAATAATACTATGTATCCGAAAATGTGAGTTACTTCCACTTACACAGCACAAAAATCTTTCTGATACAGATTAATCTACTTATTAGGAGACAACATGAAACAAAATCAATCATTCCTTATCGAAGATAAAGTCATAGGGGCTGGTCGATGCTTTATCATTGCTGAAATAGCTCAAGCACATGATGGCAGCCTAGGCACTGCCCACGCATACATCGATGCAGTATCTAATGCTGGAGCTGACGCCATCAAATTTCAAACCCATATAGCAGCAGAAGAAAGTACGCCCGATGAACCTTTTCGGATTCAGTTTAGTAAACAAGATGTTAACAGATACGAATATTGGAAGCGTATGGAGTTCACGCAAGAACAGTGGATTGACCTATATAATCATTGTAAAGAAGTAGGATTGACCTTTTTGAGCTCTCCTTTCTCTGAAGCCGCCGTTACTATGTTAGAAGAAATCGGTACACCAGCATGGAAAATAGCATCCGGAGAAATCAGTAACATCCCTATGTTGACACAAATAGGACAAACACACAAACCCATTTTGCTATCAACGGGAATGAGCGGAATGTCCGAAATCCAAAACACATTGTCGTTTCTTAAAGAATTCCAAGTTCCAGTTCTTATCTTTCAAACCACAACTGCATATCCATGTCCTCCAGAACATATTGGGCTCAACAACATCCCTATTTTAAGAGAGATGTTTGAGGTTCCGGTTGGTCTTTCAGATCATTCAGGAACTATATTTTCTCCACTAGCAGCATCAGCAATTAAAATCGACATGCTAGAAATACACGTTACGTTCTCTAAGCAAATGTTCGGGCCAGATGTGCCCGCTTCTATAACCATAGAAGAGCTATCTCAGGTGGTCGAAGGGATAAGGTATGTTGAAAAAATGATTCAAAACCCTGTTAATAAGGACGACATGGCACAACAATTGAGACCAGTTAGAGACCTATTTGCAAAAAGTATCGTTGCAAAATACGACCTGACGTCCGGACATATTATTTCCGAAAAAGACATCGCCTATAAAAAACCCGGCACAGGTTTACCTCCCAATCACATCACCAAATTGATAGGAAAACGACTCAATAAAACAATCAAAAGCGATAAACCCATATTACTAGAAGATTTATCTTAAAATAAGCTTAGAACTATGTCAGATCCCAATATATTAGCAATTATACCAGCCAGAGGTGGATCCAAATCGATCCCAAATAAAAACCTTGTAGAGCTAGCCAATAGACCTTTGATAGCGCACAGCATCATTACTGCAATTGAAACACCATTAATAAGTAAAGTGTTAGTTAGCACTGACTCTGAACATATAAAAACAATTAGCATCGAATATGGAGCAGAGGTACCTTTTACAAGACCGATTGAACTAGCTCAAGATGAAACACCAGACTTACCTGTGTTTCAACATTGCTTAGAATGGCTCGACTCCAATGAATCTTACAAGCCTGATTTGATAGTGCATCTGCGGCCTACAACTCCATTTAGAGACGTGAAGATCATAAATGAGTGCATAACAAAAATGTTAGACACTCCAAAAGCCGATTCCCTAAGAGTCGTTACTCCTTCAAGGGAACATCCATATAAGATGTGGACATTATCTGAAGATTATGGCTATCTGAAGCCTTTAATAGAATCAAATATATTTGAACCATATAATCAACCGAGGCAATCATTACCAACATCATATTTCCAACCCGGTTACTTAGACGTTATTCGGGCAAACACTATTATCAATCTGAAGTCGATGTCTGGAAGTCACATCATTGGTCACATACTTGAAGAAGCCGACATAGTTGACATAGATGATCAGCTGAGTTTGGATTTCTCTAGATTCATTCATGGCACATAAATACACAAATATTTCTGATCTCAGTGTGTTGATTGTAGGGTTAGGTTCCATCGGATCTAGGCACTACAGCAATCTTCGAGCTTTAGGGTTGACAAAACTGGGGATACTAAGAACATCAAATACTAAGCCTCACACTCCTTTAGATTTAGCTAATATCCCAGTGTATGACGATTATGCCAAAGCATTGGCAAACAACTATGACGCCGTATTGATATGCAATCCTACATCCATGCACTTAAAGTATGCATTAACAGCTGCCCGAAACAGATGTAATGTGTTTATCGAAAAACCTCTCTCTAATAATATGAACCAGGTCTATGATATCGAGCAACTTGTCGATAAATTTAACCTCAAGGTCGGCTTGGGCTACCAAATGAAGTTTCATCCAAATTTGCTCGATATCAAAACATGGATTAGTGAGAAACGCATCGGTAAGCTCGTGAATGTTACAGTAAATGCTGGTGAATACCTACCTCTTTGGCATCCATGGGAAAACCACGAAACCAGCTATGCCGCCAGAAAAGAACTAGGTGGGGGCGTAGCTTTAACCCAAATCCACGACATAGATTATTTAACCTGGATATTTGGAGACCTAGAGCTACTATATGCCTATGGAGGTAATTCTGGGATATTAGGTACAGATGTTGAAGACTATGTCACCGCAACCCTCAAAACGGACACTAATACTACTGTTCATTTACATTTGGATTACCTACAAAATCCTCCAGCCAGAACGATGAAAATTGTCGGTCAATACGGTACGATAGATTGGGATTATTATCAAAATATCGCAAATTTGACTATTTCAGGAAAGATTGAACAGATATCTAATGTTGAAGCATCTTGGGAAAGGAATACAATGTTCCTAGACGAAATAAAAGATTTCCTTTACGCAATTATTAATGATAACGAACCCACCAGTAATATACCCAACACTTTATCGGGCCTAAAAACCACATTAGCCATAATGGAATACATCAACTCAAATTAAAGGTAATAACTATGTACGATATAAATTTCATACAACAAGCAGACATCCTAAAGAAAAGTTTAATGGAAGGGAACATTACCATCAAAGACTTGGCGAAAATTGAAGAACAACTCGAAGCGCTAAGATCCAATAAACCACACGTGTTCAACATAGAAACCACCAATCATTGTAATATGACATGCATAATGTGCCCTAGAACTACCCTTATGACTCGTGATATTGACTGGATAGATGATCAAACATTTGAAAGCGTATTAGATCAACTTACCCCGCATACTTCCGAAAACATGCAAGAGTTTTGGAATTTCATAAGCAATGAATATGGTATTACTTTTGACGAGCATTCTGAAAATGCATTTTATTTCTATGTCGTATCCAGATGTGTGATACTCCACGGATATGGAGAGCCACTTGTGGACAAGAATATTGTAAACAGAGTGCAAGCATGTACAAACCGCAACATACCGACCTACTTTTCCTGTGTTCCGGCCAATCTTTCAGTAAAACGTGCTGAAGCGATTATGGGAGCAGGACTGACTGTATTAAAGTGTTCTATTGATGCGTTAGATGACTCTAATGCCAAAAGAATAAGAGGTAAATATAATAATTTCCAAAAAGCATATCAAACTATCAAAGACGTTATAGAAATGAAACAAGAAAAAGGCTATAAAACATTGATTGTCCCTACTATGATTGAATTAAATGAGAACGTTGACAATCGAGAGATGCAAATGGAATTTATGGATATGTGGAAAGAATTAGATGTTTATGCATACGTGAAGAGCCAGGATAATAGATGGTATTATGAAGAAGATCAAGAAATGACCAATAAATCCCATTACGCTCAACAATATTGTGAATACCCTTGGTCCTCCATGACTGTTATGGCCAACGGTGACGTGGTGCCATGCACACAAGATTACAATTGCGAAATGAAACTAGGTAACGTGAAAGAACAATCATTAGAACAAATTTGGAACGGAACAAAATACAACCTTTTGAGAGAATGGCACTTGAAGGGTAACTTCCCAGAACATCACAAATGTGCTAACCGTTGTGACCAAATTAAACTACACCAAATCATAGATCGCAATTCCAATACCGACTCAAAATAGATTCGATATGAATTCTGATAATTTATTAAATATTAATGACCTAATTCAACGGGCTCCCCCCACGATCATCGCAGAAATTGGCTGCAATCATAAAGGGGATTTTGAAATAGCTAAAGAAATGATTCGCGTAGCAAAAGTATTCTGTGACGCCCAATTTGTCAAATTCCAAAAACGTAATCCTAAAGAACTCCTCACTTTGGAACAATATAATGCGCCACATCCCGTTCAAGAAAATTCATACGGGAACACCTATGGTGATCACAGAGAATTCTTGGAATTTTCTGCGGAACAACATAAACACCTTATGGAATACTGTAAAGAAATTGGAATCGGATACAGCACATCAGTATGGGACTTGACTTCCGCCAAGGAAATAGTAGAACTTAATCCCCCTTTCATCAAAGTGGGTTCTCCATCCAATACTCACTACACGATGTTATCCTATCTGTGCGAACAATACCTTGGAGATATTCACTTATCATTAGGAATGACAACTCCAGACGAAGAGAAACAAATAGTAACATTGTTTAAATCTTACAACAGACTCAAGGATCTGGTTCTATACCATTGCACATCCGGTTATCCAGTGCCGCCAGAGGATATATGCCTACTTTCAATCAGCAGACTCAAAACGGAATACGGAAATAAAGTTAAAGGTATAGGATTTTCAGCACATTACACTGGCATAGGATTAGATGGGCCAGCGTTCGTACTTGGGGCAGATTTTATTGAACGCCATTTTACTTTGGATCGTGCCTGGAAGGGTACAGACCACGCCGCCTCTTTAGAGCCTGATGGTCTACGACGGGTTAGAAAAGACACAATTTCGGTATCTCAAGCCTTAAGTTATAAAACTGAATCAATAATGGCAATCGAAGAACCTAACAGAACCAAACTGAAGTACACAAATTGAAATAAACTATTGCTTAATAACAAAAAAAAAATAGCGCTCCTAATAGAACAAGGATTTGGAGCACGCGTAATACTTCAGACAGACATTTTGAAAACCTTAATAGAAAATGGTACAGACCCAATTATTTTAACTTCTGGACCTGATACCATCACACGCTACCTACAAAACACTCAATATCCTGATGTTCCAGTCTACTCACTAGAAACAGAAAAATATGACCGAAATAGCAGACTACCATTCGTAAGAATACTTAGAATGATTAGACTCTTTTCATTGAAAACCCAAACTGTATCTGACTTATTTAAAATGGAAATCAAAGACAGTAAGGCCCATCCTAATATAAACAACAAAATCGTTACTTCAATAGTAAGAATGGGCGTATTATTAGCAAAGTTAAACCATCGCATAGCAAACACAATCATATCTCTAGAGAACAAAATAGCTCATGTTGATGGTAACAAAATGTTTTTTGATGAAGTCAACCCTAATTTATTAATTACCACCAGTATTGGAACATTTGACCATGATGCTTATGTCATTCGTGAAGCCTATAAAAAAGGAATCAAAGTGGTCAGCTACATATTAAGTTGGGATAACACGACAGTCAGAGGCCTTGGAACAAATCTTTCATCACGAATCATTACATGGTCTGAAGTGATGAAATCAGAATTAATTAATCTACATAAAATTGACCCCGATATTATTCATGTAGGAGGCGTGCCACACTATGACACCTACATGAATAATGACAGGTTATGGTCCCGAAAAACTATATATGAAAAAATGAATATACCTGAAAACAAGGACATTATTCTATTAGGCACAAAATCCCCCAACACATATAAATCTAATCCATTTGTTGCCCGAATCATTTGTAACAGCATTAAGAAGAATCAAGCTCTACAAAATTGTGTACTAATAGTAAGGCTACATCCTATTTATTTCAGAAATAATAAGACTTATCAAAGCTATAATGAAAACTGGGAGTCATTAGCCGCAGAATTTGGCCCAGATATAATTGCATTAGACTACCCTCAAACCATTTCATATGATTTGAAATACCTAATGGCTGATGAAGAAATCATAAAACTCGGTTCTATTCTTAAAAATAGTAAAATAGTAGTTAATATGTTTTCGACTCTTAACATAGAAGCTAGCATCTTTAACATTCCAACTATAAACGTGGCATTTCAAGACAAATATATAAACACCACTGCATACAAACAGGCCCGTTTCGATATTGAAGCCGATAAGCGCCAAACCCACAATCTAAGAGTCACAGACAATGATTCAACTGTTGTGGCTTACAATGCCATCGAATTAGAAACCGAACTTATTAAAACAATTCGTAATCCTCATCAAAAGAAACTAGGAAGATCCAAGTTGGTACAATCAGAATGTGGTGCAAACTTAGGGAACGCTGGTTCAAACATAGGGAATTTCATATCTCTTATAGCAAACAATCAATAACATGACGATATTCATACATGCCTACAGATCTTTTAGCATGCGTTATATAGCAGGCACTGACATTTTAACCTCTTTAAAGCAAAATGCAGAACAAATAGTTATATTTGTGAAAGATGATGAAGTATCCCATTTTGAAAAGGTATTTGCAGAAGATAATTTCATCATCGAACCGGTGTTATTTTCAACAGTCCAAAAACAAATGAAACAAAGTAAGTTGATAAGTGCTTTAAATCTTCTTCGTATAATGACCGCAGGGAAAACAAATACTACTCAAAATCACACTATTGAGTTTAGTAAATTGCAGTACTCATCAGAATTTACGAGTATAAAAGGAAAAACATTATTTACATTAATCAAATTCATATCTGCTTTGACCTGTAATTTCTACTTAGCTAGAAAATTTCTTGTATTCGTCCTATCTATCACATTTGACGGGCGAATTTATGATAAATATTTTGATAAATACAAACCTCACACGTTGCTTATTTCTTCAATTGGATATGGCATAGACATTGCTTTCATGAATAGCGCCAGACGGAACAAATGTAAAATTATTTCTATACCTCACAGTTGGGACAATTCAAGCACTACAGGATATAGAGGTGTTCTTCCAGACCGCGTAATAACTTGGAACGACAATATGACAAAAGAGATCGAAATATTTCATGACGTTCCAAAAGATCATATTTACACAGGCGGCATAGCGCATTGGGATACTTATTTTACCCATCAGAACTTGTTTTACGATAGAAAAGATTTTTTCAAAAAACACATGCTGGATGCTAACCTTAAATTACTATTCTACGCTATGAGCGCTCCCAAGCATTTTGAACGAAGATTCGATGTCATACAGGGGATTCTACATGCTATCAAATCCAATAGTATCCATCCCAAAGCCCAATTATTGATTCGTTTCCATCCTAACCACTTACAACAATGTGGTACCCAAGTCTCCCTAAGACAAGAATACCAGTCTTTGATGAATCAAATAGAAACAGAATATGGAAATTACGTCAAATTTTGGATACCCAAAGTGCCTCACTTGAATGAAACTACGTCCTTGGCAATGACCGATATGTTTGAAATGGCCGAAGGAATAGCAAATTGCGATATAGTAGTACAAGAATACTCAACCCTAATATTAGAAGCGGCGGTTTTTGACAAACCTGTCATCAATATTAGCATGTACAACTGGAGACAAGGGCTACCTTCAAGCACTTTCGAATTATTCACTCATCTCCAGCATATACTAAGTTACGGATCACTCAGAACAGCTAAAACTTTTGATGAATTTACAGAGATTACTAATGAGTATTTGCACGACCCACACACTGACTCAGAAAACAGGAAATTACTACGTATGCATGAGACAGACAAAAACAAAGGACAGGCGGGTGCCTCTATCGGAAAATATATATTAGACTTCATCGCTCAAAACAAGTATTCCAATTCGGAACCTAAGAATTAACATGTGTGGTATATCCGGAATAATTGGTCCTGAATGGCATCCTTCGCAGCTCGAGTCTATGGTTAGAATCCAATCTCACAGAGGACCAGATAACAGCAGTCATTTCATAAGTAATGATTTACACGCTGGGCTCGGCCACAACAGGCTAAGTATTATTGATCTAGCATCAGCAGCTAATTGTCCTATGACAGACCATTCTGGCAATCTGACGATTGTATTTAATGGTGAAATTTACAATTATATAGAACTAAAGGATGAACTATCAGATTATAATTTTAAGACTTCAAGCGATACAGAAGTAATCCTAGCGGCCTATACAAAATGGGGTACCAAATGCGTAGATAAATTTATAGGAATGTTTGCAATAGCCATATGGGATGAAAATAGAAAGACCCTGTTTTGTTCAAGAGACCGACTAGGAATTAAACCTTTTTACTATTATTACTCCGGCACCACTTTTTACTTTGCCTCTGAAATTAAGGCATTATTAGCCGCAGGCATCCAAGCAGAGCCAAATTGGGACCAATGGTCCACTTATTTACGAACCGGGTTTTACGACCATTCCGAGGAAACTTTCTTCAAAAACATTAAAAGTTTACCCCCAGGCAACAATTTACATCTTACAAAAGACAATTTAGACATCCAGACTTACTGGACAATCTCTGAAAATCATAATCCATCAATGGATTCAATAGATCAACACGCTCAAACCTTAGAGGAACTGATTAACAATGCCGTCACACTGCATCTAAGAAGTGATGTACCAGTCAATATTAACTTGTCTGGAGGATTAGACTCTGGATTATTAGCAACTTACATAGAAAAATTGGAGTTAGGCAATACTCTATATACATTTACAAGTTCTTTCAAAGATAAGAATTATGACGAATATGAAAGAGTACAGCATCTAGGCTTAAATGAATTCATTAATGTTCAAAGCATAACATTGCCAGACTCTATACCTGATTTAGCACAAGAATTATTATGGCACCAAGAAGCTCCTTTCGGAGGCATTCCAACGATTGCATATTACAATTTACATAAAACTATAAAACAATATGGTCAGAAAGTTTCTCTTGAAGGTCAGGGATTAGATGAATTATTTGCAGGATACAAGTATTATGAACCATATCATTATGCTGATATTGTTAATAAAAACGGATGGACCCATCTAAAGAATGTGATGCCTAATATGACGTTAACAGAGACATTGCGTCAACAAATCATATGTATTATTAACAATAATATGTCTATCCAGAGCCAAGATGGCACTTACCCCTTGAAACTAGATTGCTTATCACAACACATTCTTGACAATGAAATTCATACAACTGAGTTCAAAAAACCCTTCAACAGTCATTTAAATAACATGATTTACCAAGACTTACTCCATACAAAGCTCCCAAGGGTGCTCAGAATGAATGATAAGTTATCTATGGCATGTGGAATAGAACTCCGAGTACCGTTTTTGGATCACCGTATTGTCGAATACGCCTTCCAACTCCCCAATGAATATAAAATCAATTCTGGCCAAGGAAAATACTTGCTAAGGCAACTAGGTGAACATTGGATAGACAAAAGTTATATTTCTAAGCAAAAAGTTCCGGTAGTAACACCTCAAACAGAATGGTTTAAACACGAACTGAAATCCTGGGTGATAGACACTATCACGTCCTCTTCATTCAAATCCAGAGGATTATTCGACCATAAAAAAGTTGAAAAAGCATACACAAACTTTCTGCACGACGAACCCAGCAATTCCTTCTTTATATGGCAATGGATAAACAGTGAGTTGTGGTTCCAAAGATTTATAGATTAATGAAACACATGCGATTCAATCAACCACCAAAAAAATCATGTTAAAAAAAATAATAAATAGATTAGTCAATGCAGCATTGCCTTCCAGATACAAAGAAATTTACTGGTTAAGAGCTCGATTATATGAACATTTCTTGTCTGCCAAAACTAGTTTCGATATTATGTCGAAACTAGTAGAATCAAATGCTTTTTTTAAACCCAGTAATATCACAGTTAAAAACACTCCGAACGCCAGCAATATCTTGATATTTGCGCCACATCAAGATGATGACATTATTGGATGTGGAGGTACTATATTAAATTCTCTCGCCAAAGAAATAAATGTAAGCGTGGTATATATGATGGATGGGATTTCCCCTAAAATCCAGGATATCAAACGATCTGAAATGTTACATGTCAGGAATGCTGAAGCTAAACAGGTATGGTCTCACTTAAATAACCATAATCCAATGTTCCTAAACATTCCTACTAGAAGCAATTCAGTTGAAACTAAGAAATACATCCATAAAATTGTTGAAATTCTAAATGGTTTCGATGGTGAATGTATATTTTTGCCTTACTTTTTAGACGCACCATTAGATCATCAAAGAGCTACTTTCTTAATATGGAAAGCACTCAAAAAATCTAGATCCAACGCACTACGTGAAATATGGTTATATCAAGTCAACACAATGATATCTCCCAATATCGCTATAGATATAACAGATGTAGAGTCCAAAAAATTCGAACTGATGGGTATGTGGGAATCTCAAAATCAAGCCTTCAATTACCAACATAGAACTAGGGGCCTAAATGCGGCGAACTCTGTATACACCATGTTCAGTATTAAACATGACCAACCCTATGTAGAGCTTTTTCATGTGACTAGCCCCACAAATTTTATAAATTTACTAAGCCCGTACTATGAACAAGTTAATTTATTCTAATTGGTAATCTTTCGTATGAACAAAATCAAACTCTTTATCTCTGACGTTGATGGAACCTTAACAGATGGCGGCATGTATTATTCTTCGCAAGGAGAATTAATGAAAAAATTCAACACTCGAGACGCTGTAGGCCTCAGACTACTACAAGAATCTAACGTGAAAGTAGCACTAATAACAGGGGAAGACTCTGACATTGTAAGAGCTCGGGCTGCCAAACTCAACATAGATCACCTTTTTACAGGCATAAATGATAAGGTCAAAATACTTGACCACTTATGTTCTGAATTAAATATAACTCCCAAGCAAGTGTCCTATGTAGGAGACGATATCAATGATCTTGAAATCATAAAGCAAGTCGGCCTATCTTTTGCTGTATATGATGCAGAACCTATAATTTCTGACACTGCCACTATTCAGTTGAGTACATCAGGAGGTCACGGAGCAGTAAGAGAGGCGGCAAGATATATTTTGGAGCACAACCTATGAAACGTAAAATCTGCGTAGTTATTACTGCACGGCCCAGCTATTCACGAATTCGATCTGCCTTATATGCAATAAAAGAACATCCTAACCTAGAATTACAATTGATTATATCGGGCTCAGCATTGTTGGCAAAATATGGATCTGCAATTGACTTTATCGTAGATGACGGATTCATCCCAGATGCTCAAATATACCATATGGTTGAAGGTGAAACGCTGTTATCATCAGCAAAATCAACAGGACTGGCACTCATCGAACTATCTACGGAACTAAGCAAACTCCAACCAGATGCTGTAATAACAATAGCCGACCGTTACGAAACACTTGCCACCGCGATAGCAGCTTCGTACTCTAATATACCCGTTGTCCATGTCCAAGGAGGTGAAATAACCGGATCCATTGATGAAAAAGTTAGGCATGCAGTTACCAAATTATCAGACATACATTTTGTATCAACACAGGAATCGAAGCGGCGAGTAATATCGATGGGTGAAAATCCTGATTGTGTATTTTGGACAGGATGTCCTTCAATAGATTTGGCAAAAGAAATTTCAACAAATCCAACAATTGATTTTGATCCTTTCGAGAAATACGGCGGAGTGGGAGATAGTTTTGATATAAAGCACCCGTATCTAGTTGTAATGCAACATCCGATAACTACAGAGTATACAGATTCAAGCACTCAAATACGCTCTACTCTATCTGCAATAATGAAACTAGGAATACCTGCATTTTGGTTCTGGCCCAATCCAGATTCGGGTTCAGAGGGAGTTGCAAAAGAAATACGTGTATTTAGAGAACATAATCAAACAACCGGAATCAATTTTGTTAGAAACATGTCGCCCGAAGATTTCTTAAAGATAGCTATAGGCTCAAAGTGTATCGTTGGGAACTCAAGTGTGGCTATTCGAGAATGTTCTTATTTGGGTATTCCGGCAGTAAATATTGGAACAAGGCAACAAAACAGAGAAAGAGGAATGAATGTCATAGACTCTACTCACAATGAAAGAGACATATACAAATCTGTAAAATCGCAAATGAACATGCGGTCTGTAGAGAAAGATATTCTTTATGGCAATGGTGATGCCGGAAAAAAAATGGCAGACATCCTATCCATTTGTAATTTGGATATCAGAAAAACATTGTTACTATGACTAAATTGTCAACAAATCTAGCTATAATACCTGCAAGAGCAGGCAGCAAAGGCATCCGCAACAAGAACCTGCAACAAGTAGGCAGTAAAAACCTTATAGAACATGCTATTTCTTCGGCACGCCAGAGCAACCTGTTAACCGATACAATAATCACTTCAGATCATTCTGAAATTTTATCAATCGGTGACTTCTATAAAATTCATACACGGAAACGACCGAGCCATATGGCTACAGACGAATCTCCTGTAGTCGATTGTTTACAAGATGCTGTAAGTTTTATTGAAGACAAAACCAAGAAAAGATTTGATAACATTATCCTATTGCAACCCACATCACCAATCAGAACAGGGAAAGATATTGATAACGTAATTACGATGCTCGATAATGATGAATCTTTAGAAGGAGTCATCAGCGTATGTGACTGCGGAGTATTCTTGCCAGATCATCAATATAAAATTATCACACCCACCGATTCTAAAAACTCTATTCTTGTACCATATGTGATTTCAACCCAATCTGAAAGATTAAGAAGGCAAGAAATAGACGGTTCATATATTAGAAATGGCGCAATATATGCCGCACGTAAATCAATTCTGATGAACAATAATAAAATTATTGTGGACAACAAATCCCCATATATAATGCCAAAAAAATACTTATGTAATCTAGATGATCCCGAAGACCTAGAACTCGCCAAAATTATTGTGCCGGCATGGGAAAACAATTTGATATGATTCAAATATATAACAATGAACCAGAAGGTTATTCAAAAGAAGCGAAACGAATACTATCTACTGTGGGTAAGTACCATGAACAACAACCTATTACAGTGGATGTAATCATTACCCGACTTCGAGAAAAAATAGATCACCAATTCTTAAACAATTATCCTGAACTCAGATACATACTAACCGCTACCACGGGATTAAATCATATAGATATGTCTGAGTGCACAAAACGAAAAATTCAAATAATATCTTTAAAAGGGGAATCAGATTTCCTGTCTGGTATAGCTGCAACAGCAGAGCACACTATCGGCCTGATGTTATCTCTATTAAGAAATATCCCACACTCCTTTAATGATGTTCAGTTACATCACTGGGATCGTATGGCATTCAAAGGTCATGAGCTAAAAGGAAAAACTCTGTGCATATTGGGATTAGGCAGATTAGGAATCCAAGTAGCTCGTATAGCACAGACATTCGGAATGAAAATACAATGTTTTGACAAACATGTATCAGAAGAATATTGGACAACAACTAATTTATACGAAGCTCTAACCGGTGCGGATATCGTATCTGTTCATTTACCATATGATAGTGATACCCATCATCTTTTGACTGTCGATTCAATTATGAAAACTAACCCATCCGCATATATTATCAATACTTCAAGAGGGCAAATCATTAAAGAAGAAGATCTTGTTAGATGCCTTGCTAACAGACATTTAGCAGGGGTAGCAGTAGACGTACTGGAAGATGAATTTAACATAAGCAAAAGCCCTTTAGTAAAATACTCAAGCGAACACACAAATGTTCTAATCACCCCTCACATTGGAGGATGTACCTATGAATCCATGGAAAACACAGAAGTATTTATCGCCCAAAAATTCAAACAATTACTAAGCCTCCAGCAATGAATGCAATTTTTGTAAGTCAATCAGGAAGCATCAAGATGTTCCACGACTTGGCGATCAAACTGAAGTCTCAGTTCAATCTATGCGATATTGGAATGGTAGTATCTCACCGCAGGTCTGTTAATGAATTTATTAAAAACCACCAAGATAACAGCCTCAACACATTCAATGTCTTAAAAGAATGGGAAATAACAAACAACTACAAAAATATCTCACCAAATATAAATATCTTAGAAAGCTACTGTAGAAAGTTAAATGTAACCAATTTTTGGGATGCAATTGTGGCAGATCGCCGATTAATGCAAAACATCAAAGCAACTTACTTTCAAAATTACTCCACTCCTTACACCCACACAGAGCTCTTACAGATTTTACAAGCAAGCCTAGAACAGGTCGAAAAATTATTTGACAAAACAAAGCCAGATTTTGTGGTTTCTTTTATATGTGTAACTCTTATCGAATATCTTGTTCACCTATTTGCAAAATCTCGTAATATACCCATCCTTAATATTCGAACCACCAGAATCGAAGACTTCATGGTTTTTGGGAACGATATCCAAGAACCTGCAGCTAGAATCAAAAATCAATACTTCGCTTTAGAAAAACAACAACCTGATGCCGAATTAGAAAAAGAAGCCACCGAGATCTATGAAAAATTAAAGAACGGCATTTTCCAGTATGAAGGAGCAGGAGTCAATACACGCTTCCCAGTAACCCACATAATATCAAAATACATTTCCAAATTCTTTAAGACTCCTAAAATATTCAGCTTTATATATACAGATATATCAATAAAGCTGGGCAAATTAAAAGATAAACACGATCCAGGGATAATAGTTCCTTTACTTTTCAATCTTTTTTACAAACCTTCCATTAAGAGACTCATACATTGGAACTTATGTAGCAAATACATAAATCAAACAGACCTTAATCATCACAATTATGCTTTCTTCCCATTACATTTGGAACCTGAAGTCGCTCTCCTAGTATATGGTAGATATCATACTAACCAAATTGAAGTTATTAGGCACATAGCGACTAGCCTTCCAGTTGGAATGGAATTGTTCGTTAAAGATCATCCAAAATCTATGGGAAGACGAAAATTAAGTTATTACCAAAAAATATTAGAAATTCCTAATTGCAGGTTAATAAATCCGTATATCACAACAGATCCCATAATTAAGAATTCTCAACTTGTGATAACAATCGGGGGATCTGCTGGATGGGAATCTGTAATTAAAGAAGTTCCAGTAATTGTATTAGGGAATTCAGCCTACGAATTTCTACCAGATACAATGGTTCGCAAATTACATAGTTTTAACAATTTAAGCGATACTATCCATCAACTCATCTCTGAATATACTCATGACAAAAAATCTATCTTACGGTACTTGATGGCAGTAGTTTCAGAATCTCAAAGACTCAATTTTTATTCTACTTTATTAAACCGCCAGGGAGTAGCGACAGGTTCAGCACGCAACCTTTCATGTAATGATGACTGGGACGATCAAATCTCGCTATTAGCAAGATACACTGAAAACTCGTTGAATAACCTTTAGACATATGCACCACATATCTATTATTAAACAGCACGAAGGTCACCTGTTAGGAAAGCACAAATGGTCGGGTAGTAAATTAATATGCGATTTACAGGTGGAACCTCTCGTAGATATTGACTACGAAAGTCATGATTACAACCTTCATTTTAATTTCGGCTTACACAATCACAGTGAAGAAGCAAAAACAATAACTGTAATAATGCTTCAAACTAACAAGCCCGTGCCAGAAACAATCTGGCAGGCCGACACTCCGTATGAAGGTTTCCAAAAATCTGCAATCACAATCGAAACTATTCTTGAAGGGTATAAGTTTGATATTACTATTGATAGCCATAGTGAAACATACTTATCCAACACCATGTGGAGCTCAATCACTGCAATCAACCAACGTTTTCATAAGTTAGAAAAACATAATTCATTAATATCGCTCAAATATGGACAGAGCGCTAACCATCAAGATCTATTAGCTTATAAGTTATTCGACAAACGCGACCTGTGTCGTCCTTTAATTTGCATAAGTTCAGGTTCCCACCCAGCAGAAGGAGATACAATTGCCACAGCAGCAATAGCTGAATGGATAACAACTACAGGTCGTTCACACCTAAAAAAGTTTGACGTATTGATTGTACCAATACTAAACCCAGATGGGTTCATTACGGGAACCAACGGTTGCAATACAAATGGCATAAACTTCTTCTGGGATTTTCAACACCGCAATCTCGAATACTGTCCAGAGGCGTATTATTTTTGGGAATTGTTAAAAGCTTATCCACCTAATATATATATAGACTTTCATTGCTACAGCACTCAAGGCAAGAGAAAGACATTTGGCCCTTACCTGAAACCTCTGCTATTTTATTCTGGGTATCTAACTAGAAATGCAGCACAAAACCTTGCTAATTCCCTACAAACCATCCCTGGTAGTAAGCATCAAACTATGTTTTCTCCATCATCCATGCCACATAAAATCACGCAAGAATTTAACACTATCACATTTGCAAAATACCATTTGCATCAAGCAATGGGAAAACAAGGAATGTCCGATACAGCCTTACTTGTAATGCAAAGAATAATAGATGCAATAGACCCATCTCAGTTGCAAAACCAAATATTCCACCCTCACGGGCCGTTGAAAAAACCCATACGAGACAAATTTAAACAAAAATGTTTTATGTACCGTTACTATTTACCAAAAACCATTAAAAAACTTTTCAGGTCCTAATGTGCTCAATCTAACGTATTGGTCAGAATCAATCATTCCTTCAACGTCTGCTAATTCAATCCAAGTTATGAAAATGTGTGAAGCGTTTAGCACCATTGGAAATACAACAACGCTGCATGCAAAAAAACCAAACAAACCGCCAATGTTACGGGGCACAAATTTACCCAAATTCTATGGAGTTTCATCAGATTTTAAAGTGTTATGTCACACAAGCCATAAATTAATTAAACATGTGGACTATGATCTTATAGTGTCCATAAATGTGTTGAAGGATAAACCAGATCTCCTATACACTCGCAGTTTACGTGGTACATTATTCGCTTGCTACTATAACATCCCATTTATATTAGAACTCCATTTTCTTCCCACAACGCAAAAAAGCAGCTGGATCCTAAAAAAAATGGTAAAGAGTAACTCTATCAAAAAAATAATAGTAATCTCCCAAAAATTAAAGGATCTTCTTCTAGAAGCACATCCTTATTTAGCCTCACTAATAATAGAAGTCCACCATGACGCGGTAGATATACAAAAATTCGGTAAGTCAAATACAAATCTGGCACTAGAAAAAACGAATTTAAATTTGAATCCTGACAGAAAAGTCGTTATGTATGTGGGCCATTTATACAAAGGAAGAGGAATTGACCTAATCGAACAATTAGCACAGACATTGCCTGAGATAGATTTCATAATAATAGGAGGCTCTGGGAATGACCTGCTTGATAGAAAAACTAAATCTTTGCAAATGGGCATAAATAATTTAATTTATTATGGTTTTATCCCCAATTCTGAACTGCATGATTATTATGAAATCGCTGACCTACTCATAATGCCATACCAAAACCAAGTGTCCGTGTCAGGTGGCGGAGACACTTCCAAATGGATGAGTCCAATGAAAACTTTCGAATACATGGCTTCAGGCAAACCCTTGATTTCCAGTGACCTACCAGTACTCAGAGAAGTATTAGATGAAGATGTAGCTATATTGGTAGACGCTAACAATCTAGAACAATGGAAATCAAGTATCCAAAATGCACTGACAAACACTGCATTGACTAATAGAATAGTTGAAAACGCTAGGCAAAAGGCTCAACAAAATACGTGGGAATGCCGAGCCCTTAAAATTCTAAGTAGTTAAAGATTATGTCACACCCTTTAAAAACTATCATATTAGCAGGCGGTTTAGGCACTCGTCTCTCAGAAGAGACAGATCTCAAACCCAAACCAATGGTGGATATAGGAGACAGGCCCATCCTGTGGCATATAATGAATATATATAGTGCATTTGGACATGACAACTTCTACATTGCTCTGGGATATAAAGGAGAACAGATAAAACAATATTTCATCAATTACAGTACATTAGCTAATGACATCACCGTAAACCTAAAAAATGGACAGCTTGATTACATAAATAAGACCAGCAGCAACTGGTCTATCAATCTCATAGAAACTGGTAAAAATACGGAAACAGGTGGTCGTATTCTACGATTGAGAGAGTATATAGGAAAGGACACTTTCCTACTAACTTACGGTGATGGAGTCGCTGATATAGACATCAATAAACTAATACGATTCCATAAATCACACGGCAAACTAGCCACAATCACTGCTGTGCGTCCTCCTACCAGATTTGGCAGACTCGAATTTGACGGGAGTAGAGTGACCTCTTTTTCCGAAAAACCACAAATCGGAGAAGGTTGGATTAACGGAGGATTCTTCGTCCTCGAACCCGATGTGTTCAAATACATTAAAGATGATTCAACAATCTTTGAACGTGAACCCTTGGAACAACTGGCGCAAGACGGACAATTACAAGCTTATAAACATGAAGGGTTTTGGCAACCTATGGATACATTACGAGAGCTACGTCTATTAAGGTCAATGTGGGATTCAAATTCAGCTCCATGGAAAATTTGGTGACAGCATCACCACAAAATTTATCGGGACTAAACGTGCTAGTGACTGGCGGTACAGGAGTAATTGGAGCTTGGCTACTAAAGAAATTAATAGAGCTCAACATCAACACCACTCTATTAATTTGGGGTGACTATGAAAATCCAGAACTATTACAAAATGAAACTCTAAGTAAAACAACAAATGTATACGGTTCGCTTACAGATATCAACTTACTAAAATCTACTCTTCGAGACCACAAAATTGATATAGTCTACCACCTAGGGGCCCAAGCAATAGTAGAAACAGCTTTTAAAGATCCATTCACAACATTTGAGTCTAATATACGAGGGACTTACAATCTTTTAGAAGCCTGTCATTTATCGGATCAAAACATACAAGCGCTTATAGTTGCATCCAGTGATAAAGCATACGGAACGCATCAAAATTTGCCATATACTGAAACCACAAGTTTAAACGGTATCTACCCTTATGAGGTATCAAAAAGCTGCACTGACTTATTAGCGAGATCGTATGCTATTACCTATAGTATGCCGATTGCTATAGCACGTTGCGGTAATGTTTACGGTGGAGCAGATTTGAATTGGAATAGAATAGTTCCCGGTACTATTCGCGACCTTTATTATGACCGAAACCCTTTAATCCGTAGTGATGGCACCCATTTACGAGATTATATATATGTGAAAGATATTGTGGATGCTTATATATCACTTAGTTTAGCAACTTTATCGGGACTGCCTCACGGAGAAGCATTTAATTTTGGGAATAATAGTCCAGTATCTGTGCTAGACCTAGTAAAAAAGATATGTGAAAGCATGGATAAACATCATATCAAACCTATAATAGAAAATTCAGCACAAGGGGAGATTCATTCCCAATATCTAGATAGCACTAAAGCAAACCAGTTACTTAGTTGGGAACCAACCTATTCATTAGAACAAGGCCTCAAAGAAACTATCGACTGGTACAAAAAATTCTTATCGGGTAAATATGTCTCAAGCCAAAATTGATAACATCAAAAAGCAGATATTTAATTTAGCCGCACAATTTTATCAAGCTAGCTATCCACTTAAAGAGTTCAATCCCGGCGTAGACTACATTCCTGTATCAGGGAAAGTAATCGACTCTTATGAACTAATTAATAGTATTGACGCGGCCTTGGACATGTGGCTCACTTCAGGGAGACATGCACTCAAATTCGAACGAGACCTCGCAAAATTTATGAATGTTCGCCATGCAATATTATGCAATTCAGGGTCATCAGCCAATTTACTAGCAATTACGTCATTAACTTCTCATAAATTAGGAGATAAAAAGCTAGTACCGGGAAACGAAATCATCACAGTAGCTGCAGGGTTCCCTACTACAGTAAACCCAATTATTCAAAATAATCTAATACCTGTTTTTATAGATACAGAACTTGGCCATTACAACCCTTCTATAGCATCTATAGAAGAAGCCATCGGTCCGGATACTCGCGGAATATTTATTGCACATACGTTGGGAAATCCATACGATGCTGTAGAAGTGCGTAAACTCGCACAGGCAAATAACATGTGGCTAATCGAAGACAATTGTGATGCGTTAGGTTCTACTATTAATGGTGAACTAACAGGTACTTTCGGAAACCTATCAACCCTTAGCATGTACCCAGCTCACCATATCACGACCGGAGAGGGAGGAGCTGTATTTACAAGCGACCCCATGTTAAAAGTTATTGTTGAGTCTTACAGAGAATGGGGTAGAGATTGCTGGTGTGAACCAGGTAAAGACAATACATGCGGTAAACGATTTGAATGGCAATTCGAACAATTACCGTTTGGGTATGACCATAAATACGTATATTCACACATCGGTTACAATCTAAAAATGACTGACTTCCAAGCTTCAATCGGGAATGCTCAATTAGAGAAACTACCATTTTTCACTGAAAAAAGAAAAAACAATTTCACCTACTTACATAAAAAAATGAAATCCCTAGAAGAGCATTTCATCCTTCCTCAATCACTGCCAAACAGTACCCCATCATGGTTCGGATACCCGATCACACTTAGAAATAAATGCAAATTTTCAAGGCGAGATATCACCACTTTTCTAGAACAATCTAAAATTGGTACTCGTTTGCTCTTTGGAGGTAACCTGCTAAGGCAACCCGCATATTTCAACATAAACCATCGACAAATTGGGAATCTAGAAAACACAAACACTATAGCGGAAAATACTTTTTGGATAGGGATATACCCAGGAATCACACAAGAAATGTTAGATTACGTCTATGATTCAGTATATAAATTTATAAATTCCAATTAAAATATAATAAACATGTGGTTGAAAACATTATGAAAGATAAGAAAAGTTTTAAGATATTACTCGTGTACCCTAACCTAACTATGATGTTAGTCCCATCTTTGGCTATAGGAATATTCACAAACCTGCTCAAAAAAGAAGGGTACATCGTAGATTTATTTGACACAACCCATTATGTGTCTGAAGAAAATTCCAGCCCTCAAAATCGAGTCAAGTACCTACAAGCAAGAGAGTTCAGTGATACCAATGACCTGGGAGTCAGGATCAAGACTAATCTATTAGAAGACTTCAGGCAAAAAATTATGGACTATCAACCAGACTTGTTAATATATTCCGTCGTAGAAGATTGTTTTAATCAAACGTTGTCCCTTATGGAACAGATTTCGGATCTGGATATACCTCATTTAGTAGGTGGAGTTTATCCTACAGCAGCACCTGAAAACTGTATAGGCAACGACCTTATAACTTGCATCGGATTAGGTGAAGGCGAACACATCATATTAGATATGGCTGAAGCTGTACGATGCAGGAAAGATTACAAACGAATTAATGGTATTTGGTTTAAAGACAAATCAACAGGGGAAATAGTTAAAAATCCTAGAGGGCCTTTAGTCGCCATAAACAAAGGTCAAGAACCTGATTTTAGTCTATTTGACGAAAGCAGATTCAACAGGCCGATGGGTGGCAGAATTTTTAGAACAATGCCAATCGAATCATACCGAGGATGTCCATTCACATGCACCTATTGTAACTCCCCTATGCAAGTATCTTTAGCAAGAGAAGCAGAGCTCGGTAACTTCTTAAGAACCAAAAAAATGGACGTACTCAGAGACGAAATAGAACACACAGTCCAACTATATAATCCGGAATTCCTTTATTTTATAGATGATAGTTTTACAGCTCGCAAGAAAAGTGACATATTTGATTTCTGCGATATGTATGAAGAATTCAAAATCCCATTCTGGTTCAACACACGACCAGAAACTTGTACTATAGATATGCTAAAACGACTGAAAGAAGTAGGTGCTTATCGGATTTCTTTTGGCATAGAGTCAGGTAATGAACAATTCCGTCGGAAAGTATTAACCAGAAATGTGAGTAACCAAGATCTAAAATCCGCTTTTGATGTCATAGCACAAAGCGGTGTAGCATTTAGTTTGAATCTCATTATAGGACTACCTGGAGAAACACGAGAACTTGTTATGGACACGGTAGAGTTCTGCAAAACAATCTATGGATTCGACACAGTAACGGTAAGCATATTTACTCCTTATGCAGGTACAGTTTTAAGAGATGTTGCTGTGAACAATGGATGGTTAGATCAGAACCACATTACCACCCATACAACTACCAAATCTCAATTAAATATGCCAGAGCCTTATTTGTCTTCACAAGATATCGATGAATTAATGCGGGTAATGCCACTGTATATATATTTTCCTAAATCAGAATGGCCAAACCTAAAACGAGCTGAAATAAACGACGATCAAGGCAACGAAATTCTAAACCATTATAGCGATATATATACCAGAGACTTCTTAAAACAAAATCAAGATGATTCCAAAGTATGGGTAATAGATGGAGGAACGGGTTGCAAATCTAATCCTAAAGATTCATTCGTTCTTACATATGATAGCCCGGTTAGAATAACCGATGATGAGTTGGTTATGCTCACTATGCAACGTTAAGTAAGTAACAACTAATTCATATCAATTATGCTCTTATCTATAATTCTTTGTGCTTACAACGAAAAAGGACGAATCGAATACGCCTTTGAAGAACTACACAAAGAATTGAATCTCGCTCAAGTTAATTACGAAGTGATCATTATAGATAATTGTTCTACTGATGGAACGAGAGAATGGATTCAATCCATTTCTCAACCTAATGTCATAACAATTTTGAATGACACCAATCTTGGGAAAGGAGGGTCTATCAAATTAGGAATATCTGCTGCAAATGGGGATTACATATTAATCCATGACCCAGATTTGGAATACAGTGCAAAAGATATCTCGCCATTATTTAATCTATCCGTACAAGAAGATGCCGATTTAGCATTAGGAAGTAGAGTTCTAGGCGGGCAAAATATATCGTACAAATACTTACAAAATTATTTGGGTGTTGCCACACTAACTAGAATAATAAATATATTGTACAAAAGTAAAATAACAGATCCAGCAACAGCCATGAAACTTATGAAATCCAAATTTATTAAGTCAATAAACTTAACAAACACGGGGTTTAATCTAGACTTTGAAATTGTAGTGAAAACTTTGAGATTAAAAGGCAAAGTTATAGAGTCACGAATTGCCTATTATCCCCGTACTAAAGCTGAAGGTAAAAAACTAAAAGCTTGGGAAGATGGTATAGCATCCTTAAAGACAATACTCAAAGCTCGCATACAATCTTCAAAGCAAATGGTTCATCTTTAATCTATCTAAATACATGGAGAATAATCTCAAAACCGCTTTGTACAATCGCAGAGCACTTATATTACTAGTGATCTTAGCATCTAGTATTCTAGTAAGAATGCTTTTCTTAGAAGTATATTGGCCAGACACTAATAGTGCTTGGGATGACGAACCAGATTATTTATCAGTAGCAGAATATATTAGTTCGGGGAACAGCTGGATTAGCAGAGATGCCCCGAGCACTCGACCTATCTTTCTAAGTGTTCTCATAAGCCCATTGGTAAGCCTCAGTAATCATACAATAAGAGTATCATTAGTTTTGCTTTCTTCGTTTACACCGTTACTCATCTTCTATCTGAGTAAAAGAGCCTTTCAACTTAACGACCTAGAAGCAGTGATTCCATCTTCAATATGGGTCTTTTACCCTCCAGCTATCTGGTATTCAGGATTAATACTCACAGAATCACTAACATCTTT
>CEQP01040563.1_pt1 | contig 33783 bp, 38 predicted proteins | sample 356291 | NCBI WGS metagenome assembly CEQP01 (sample SAMEA2621221, study PRJEB7988) | marine metagenome | isolation source: saline water (ENVO:00002010), including | reverse complement strand
CAAGGTATACATAAATACCGAGAAGCTGATGAAAATGAATTTATTCCTGGGCTCATGCACCCAGTGTTAGGAGACTATCATATCGGAGACATTGAAGTTGTTGCAGCATTTGATGTGGATAAGGATAAAGTAGGAAAAGATTTATCTGACGCGATATTTTCAGGAATGAATAATACTGTTGCTTTTCACGATGTTCCGAAAACTGGGGTAACCGTTGAAAGAGGAATGACTCATGACGGTATTGGGAAATATCTCTCCGAAGTTATAGAAAAAGCCCCAGACCCTGAAGATTCTATGCCATCTATAGCAAGTATTTTAGAAGAACGTGAAGTTGATGTATTAATTAATTATCTTCCTGTCGGATCTGAACAAGCAACAAAATGGTATATGGAACAAGCACTTTCAGCAAAAGTTGGTGTGGTAAATTGTATTCCAGTGTTTATTGCAAGAGAACCGTACTGGCAAAGACGTTTTCAAGATGCAGGTGTGCCGATTGTTGGAGATGATATTAAATCTCAAGTAGGTGCTACTATTACACATCGAGTACTGACTAACCTATTCAAGGATCGTGGTGTTCGAGTTGATAGAACGTATCAATTGAACTTTGGTGGTAATACTGATTTTATGAATATGCTTGAAAGAGAACGTTTAGAATCTAAGAAAGAGTCTAAAACTAACGCGGTTACATCACAGCTTCCTTATGATGTAGGCAAAGATAACGTTCACGTTGGCCCTAGTGATTATGTGCCATGGCTCGAAGATAGGAAATGGTGTCATATCAGAATAGAAGGAACTACCTTTGGTAATGTCCCATTAAATTTAGAATTAAAATTAGAGGTATGGGATAGCCCTAATTCAGCAGGTGTTGTTGTTGATGCTGTTAGATGTTGTAAAATTGCTTTGGACCGTGATGTTAGTGGATCACTAACTGGACCATCTTCATATTTTATGAAATCACCACCAATACAATATACAGATGATGAAGCACATCAAATGGTTGAGGACTTTATAAAGCCTGTAGAATAATTACACGTATGAAAATCGCGCAAATATCCCCTTATGATTTAAATTATCCTGGGGGTGTTGTTTCACACATTTTCCAACTGGGAGAACAGTTGATGCGTCGTGGACATGACGTAAAATATATAGGGCCTGTAAATAGTCCTAGTCTTAATTATTCAAATCAAATAATACCAATGGGGAATTCTATTCCGATTCCTGTTGCTGGGTCTGTAGCTCGAATATCTTTAAATTTTTGGGAAACGAGGAAAATTAAAAACATACTCGAAAAAGAAAAATTCGATATTATACACCTACATGAACCCCTCATGCCCTCATTACCTTTGAAAATACTTTCTCATTCAAACTCAATCAATATTGGAACTTTTCACGCTTATAGTGATAAAGATTATGTATACAAATTTACTAAATGGTATTTAACCAAATTTATGAAAAGACTCGATGGTAAAATTACCGTTTCAGTATCTGCAAAAGAATATGTCCAAAAACACTTTTCAGGAGAATATACCGTTATACCCAACGGAATCGATTTAGACTTTCTTTCCCAAAAAACTGAACCTTTGAATCAATATATGGACAATAAATTTAATATATTATTTCTCGGAAGATTAGAAAAACGAAAAGGTTTACAATACCTTCTAAAAGCTTATATAGAACTTAAAAAGAAATATGATATTCGATTAATAATTATAGGTCCAGGAAATCTTGATAAACAAAGTATGAAATTAATTAAATCAATAAACTCTGCTGATATTGTTTGTACTGGAGCTATCACTGATCAGTACGAAAAACGTATGTACTACCAAACCGCAGATTTATTTTGTGCTCCAAACACAGGAAATGAAAGTTTTGGTATAGTCCTTGCGGAAGCAATGGCATGCGGAATTCCCGTAGTAGCGTCCAATATAAATGGTTTTAAAAATGTTATTGAACATGGCAAAAATGGTTTTTTATTTGAACCTAATTCTGTATCATCTATATATAATTATATTGAACTTCTGATTACGAATAATGACTTAAGAAAGACTATTGCAGAAAATGGACAATTGAAAGTCAAAGAATTTAATTGGAATAAACTTGTTGATAAAATATTAGACTGCTATGAAAAGGCAAAAAATGGATTATAGAAATTATATACGTAACAATATACTCGATAAAATTGAAACCCCTATCGTGACTTTTTTACACAAATTAAAAATATCGCCAAATCTACTTTCAGTATTTGGTCTGATTTTGGGTATTATTGCAGCAGTATTTATAGCATTAGATGATCTAATTTTAGCAGCTCTATTTTTAGTAATTGGAGCAATAGCAGACTTATTTGACGGATCCTTGGCAAGAAAATTTAATAAGGAAACAAATTTTGGAGCATTTTTAGACTCTGTTATAGACCGAGTACAAGAATTAAGTATATTTATTGGGGCAACCTATTTACTGATTAGTAAAGAAAATTATGAATGGGCTATTTTACCTGTCCTAACATTAGGTTTATCGTTTCTTGTAAGTTATTCTCGAGCCAGAGGAGAAGGCTTGGGTATACAAACGAAAGATAGCGGAATAGTTACTAGGCCCGAAAGATTATTAATTTTAATAATTGGTTTAATGACAAATCAATTCATTATTGCCATGATGATTGTTAGTTTGACATCTTTAATTTCATTTATACAAAGAGTCCGAGCTATAAGCAAATAATCATAATAACTATAAATGATCATAAAGAGTCTTTAATTCATTAATCACAAATTGATATGTAGAGGTTTGTTGACTCTCGTCCCGATCAATAAGAATCGCTTTTATATCTAAAGCAATAGCCCCTGCTATATCGGAGTCATAAGAATCTCCAACATGGATAACTTCATTAACCTTAGATTCTGATACTTTTAATGCAGCTTTAAAAATTTCTGGACTAGGTTTTCCTATACCTACTTCTTCAGAGGTTATAATATAGGATAAGTATTTCGATATTTCTAATTGGTCACAAATTTCATATAAACTTTTGCCCATGTTGGTAATAATGCCTAATTTGTAATTTTGAGTATTCAAATCTTTAAAAACTGGTATCACATCATCATATAATTTAAAACCATATGGAATCTGTTGTACAGCTCGCCAAATATTACCAGCAGTTACTAAATCTACTTTAAATCCCGCGTGATCTAATATCAACGATTCATATTCACTAAAAAATTTGGTGCGTTCATCAGAATCCATTAATGATAATGGTTTAACACTTGAATTAACTTTTTCCATATATGAATCTGCAAATTTGTACCCATATTTAATTTGTTCAGAATTCAAATTTAAACCAAATTGACTTAAAGCCTGCATTTGGATTTCTTCTCTATCTGGATGAAATTTAGCTAACGTGCCAAAAAAATCAAAAAATATTGTTTTTATCACTAAATGTACCTTGTAAGCATTAAGTTATATGAAATACATTATTACACATAATCTAATTTATGACAGTAACGGATGGGTATATGGAGAATGTAAAAATTCTAGATGGTGGAACTGGTACAGAAATAAAACGAAGAGGATATAATGTTCCTTCGCACATAGAATCTATATGGTCAGCTCAAGCGCTAATTGATAATCCAGATATAGTTGAGGATATTCATTATGATTACATTTGTGCTGGGGCAGATTATATAATTATAAATAATTATGCGTTAACACAACCTATTTTATCGAGAGCAAATATAGAAAAAAAGCTTGAAGAATTGACACTTCTTGCAATTGATGTCGCGCAAAAAGCTAAAAAGCGATCTGGGAAAAATGTCAAAATTATCGGATCTTTACCGCCTCTCGAAACCAGCTATAGAGTCGACCTAATTTTAGAAGAAGAGCTTATGGCTAAATATTATCAAGAAATTTCATCCATATTAAAAAATAAAGTCGATATTATTATTTGTGAAACTATGGCTAGTACCGTTGAGGCAAAAACTGCTTTACATGCAGCACTGAACACTGGTACAGAAACATGGATAAGTTGGACTTTGCAAGGTACTAGATACAACACCCTACCCAGTGGAGAAAGTTTAGAAGACGCTTTTAATGCTATCTCATCTTTACAGCCTGAAGCATATTTAGTTAATTGTGGGGGTGCCAATCTGATAACAGAAGCCATAAGTACTTTAAGTAATTTAACTAATAAAACAATTGGGGGATATGCTAATTCTGTTTTTGTTAATACCAATAGCAATAAAACAGATTTAGATTTAGACCCGGAAAGATCACAAAAGAAATCACATGAAATAATTGATGAAGAAACCTATGCTTTAGAGGTTTCTAAATGGATTAGTAATGGAGCGTCAATAGTTGGAGGATGTTGCAGCACAACTCCTCAACATATCAAACTAATAAAGAAACTATTAAAATAAATGTATGATTCTTATGAAAAATATGCGTAATTTATAATTTCATGCTATAATCTTGCTTCAATATAAATTGGGTGAAAAGGATATATGAATTGAAACAGTATGAGTTAGTAATTGTTATTAGCCCTGAGATAGATCAGGAAAATTCAGATAAAATTATTGATAATTTATCTAATTTAATTACATCTAATGATGGAACCATAGAAGATTTAGATAGATGGGGAATTAGAAAATTAGCATACCCTATTAATAAATTTCGCGAAGGAAATTATGTTTCTTCATTAGTAAATATAGATCCTTCAAAAGTGACGACTATTGAAGGTAGTATACGAAGTAATGAAGATATTTTACGACATCTACTTACCTTGAAAGATTGATGAACACGATTGAATTGTAGAGGAGGTTGAAATGGTAGGTTTCAATAAAATAATGGTAATAGGAAATATCGGCACAGAACCTGAAATGAGGTATACTCCGAGCGGTAGTCCTGTTACATCCTTCAGAGTAGCTACAAGTAGATCGTACACTTCTAATGATGGCGAAAGACATCAAGAAACCGAATGGTTTACTGTAGTTGCATGGAATGCTTTGGCCGAACAATGTAATCAATATCTTGCGAAAGGAAGAAGAACTTTTGTAGAGGGAAGATTGAAAAGCAGACAGTGGGATGGCCAAGATGGCCAAACACGATATAGGAATGAAATAATTGCCAGTAGAGTATTGTTTCTTGATAGAAATCCAGCTCAAAACTCAGAAAATGAACCATCTACTTTCGAAAGCGGTGACTCTAATAATTATAATTTCTCAGACACACCCGCTGATAAGCCTATAGAAACAGACGACCTACCTTTTTAACAATTATCCAGGAGAAAGAAAAATATGACCACACAAAATAGATCTCGCCCTAATAATCGAAGACGACCAAATAATCGTTATAATAGTCGAGTAAAAATATGCCAACCTTGTTTTGAAAGAAAAGGCAGGCCGGTATCAAGTATTATCACTTATAAAGACGCAACTGCTTTGCAAAGATACATATCTGATAGAGGTAAAATAGAGCCAAGAAGAAAAACAGGTACCTGCTTGAAATGCCAAACTTATATAACGAGAGAAATAAAAAAAGCTCGTGAAATTGCTTTGCTTCCTTTTGCTGCAGAACATGTATTACTCAACCCTATTGAAAGACGTTCAAATAATCGAAATTATTCAAATAGATCATAGTTCAAAATGGCGAATATTAGTAATCAATCTAAAAACCGAATGACGTTACGTGAACAACACCGGTTATCACAAAACGAATCAAGTAAGAGAACTCTTCCTATAATCATATTCACAATAATATTATTAATGGTAGTAATATTAATCCCTGGCATAGGATATTACTGGACATACGTGATGCCGGAAAATAAAATTGTAATTTCAGTTGGTGAAACAGAAATACAACTTAGAGAGCTATTAAAAAGGACAAAAGCTAATGCAGCTGCTGAAGCTGCATACGGTTCAGAGGTCAAATTATCCCTGCTCCCTTTTGAAACTTTAAATTCAATGACTGAGCATGAGCTTTTACGCCAAACTACTCCTACTATTAATTTATATGTATCAGGTGATGAAATAGATCAAGAAATTAGAAATGTTCATTATCCAAGGATAAGTACTGGAGATCAATCTGACAAAGATGCCCTTGATAGAGAATTTCTTGAAATCTATCAAAGCTATTTAAATCTCACAAAATATTCAGACAAAGAATATAGAGACTTAATTCAAATGGGGTTATTACGAACAAAACTTACCGAATATTTGGGAGACCGAATCCCCACAATAGCTGATTCAGTAAACTTGAAATATATAAAATTTAGTGAATTAACAATGGCTGAACAAGCATACGCACAACTACAATCAGGAGCTGACTTTAGCCAATTGGCTAGAATATATATGAAAAATGATGCATATGCAGATGATAACGGACTAGTTGGATGGGTACCTGAAGGAGCATTCCCAGAACTTGATCCAACTATTTTCACCATGGAACTGAATAGTTTTAGTGAACCTATATTAACTAATCAAGCCTCAATAATAGTCCAAGTAACTGCTGGCCCAGAACCCCAACCACTACAAGAAAAAATGACCAAAATATTAAAACAAAATGCAACAACATCATGGCTAGATGAACAACGAGATAAATTAAACGTTCAGATTGATTTTAATTCACAGGATTACCAATGGATGGTCGATAAAATTAGCCAATATGTTGGTTAGGTTTTAAGCAATGGAAACAGAAAATATAAATATTGGATTGCTTGGGTTAGGAACAGTAGGTACAGAAGTTGCCTATCAGTTAATTCATAATAACAACATTATCAACAACCAAAAATCAAAAGTCCAAATAAATTTATCCAAAGTTTTGGTTAATGATATTAATAAAAAAAGGCCGGACTTTCTCCCTACTGATAAAATAACAGACAATCCTAACGATATATTGAATGATAATAATATAAATCTTATCGTTGAGTTAATTGGTGGAGATCAAATTGCTCTTGATATGATTAATCAAGCCGTGGATAAAAAGGTTAATATAGTTACTGCAAATAAACTTATTATGTCAAAATATGGTCACGAGTTATTAACTCGTGCAAAAAACAATGGTATTTTATTACTTTATGAAGCAAGTGTCGGGGCAGGAATACCTATAATTGGGCCGTTGTACCATAGCTTAACTGCAAATCATATTAATAGAATAAATGCAATTATTAATGGAACAACAAACTATATTCTATCTAACATGTCTACAGGCACTCAAACTTTTGAAAATGCCCTAAAACAAGCACAAAATCTTGGATATGCTGAATCAGATCCTACAAGTGATATTGAAGGTATTGATGCAGCATATAAACTATCTATACTAGCTTCAATCGTCCTAAATAATAGAATAACTGAAGAAGATGTCTACAGAGAAGGGATAACAAAACTATCTGCTGTAGATTTCAAATATGCAAAAGATTTAGGTTATACAATAAAGCTTCTCGCTATTGGAGAACTAGATCCTGAAAATGTATCTCTAAGAGTTCACCCATGTTTGATTTCAAATGATCATTTGTTAGCCAAGGTTGAAGGTGTCTACAACGCTATCGAAATACAAGGAAATCCTATTGGTAATATTATTTTCCATGGAGAAGGTGCTGGACCTAAATCAACATCAAGTGCGATTTTGGGGGACATTATTTCAATAGCTAATAATATTTCAAATAAGGGTGCAAATTCACCAGTAAACATAACCGATACTACCATTAGATATATTGAATATATTCATACTAGTTCTTCATATTACATGAGAATGTCTGTACAAGATAAACCTGGAGTGCTAGCTGAAATATCTAGTATTTTAGGTAAATATAATATTAGTATCGCCTCGGTACTTCAAACAACTCACAATCAACCAGATAATATCGCAGAATTAGTCATGATAACTCATCCTGCTGTTGTAAATAATTTAAATACAGCAATTTCGCAAATTGAAAAATCAAATCAAATTAAATCTGTTGATAGCCTTGTGCGAATTGAAGACCTCAATTAGGACAAAAATCCAATAGAGAATAACTACTATCATGCATAAGTTTATGCTAAACTTACTTTGCTAAATAATTATGAAACAAATTGGCTCGTTAATGAATCTAGGCGTTATACAAAACTATAAGAAATACTTACCAGTAAATAAAAACACTCCAATTATAACTATGGGTGAGGGACAAACTCCTCTAATTAAATCCACGAATATTATTAATTCTATTAATTGTAGTAATTTATATTTTAAGTTTGAAGGCTGCAATCCTACAGGCTCATTTAAAGACCGAGGAATGGTTTTTGCTATAGCTAAAGCCTTGGAAACTAAAAGTAAAATAATTGCATGTGCATCTACTGGGAATACAAGTGCTTCAGCTGCGGCTTATGGAGCCCGGTTTGGTTTAAAAACTATTGTGATAGTACCAAATGGCAAAATAGCTTCAGGTAAATTAGCTCAAGCAATTGCTTATGGAGCTAAAATTATAAGTATAGACGGCAATTTTGATCAGGGTTTATCAATAATTCGAGAATTATCTGATGATAATAATGTAACAATTGTAAATTCTATAAATCCATTTAGAATTGAAGGTCAAAAAACTGCAGCCTTTGAAATAATCGATGAATTAGGGGATTCCCCGGATTCATTATTTATTCCAGTTGGAAATGCAGGAAATATAACTGCCTACTGGAAAGGGTTTACTGAATATTTAAAATATGAAAAATCTAGCAAATTACCCATATTAATGGGTTACCAAGCAGAAGGTGCCGCTCCACTTGTAAAGGGGGAACCTATAGAAAAACCTGAAACAATAGCTTCAGCAATACGCATAGGGAACCCTGCTAGTTGGGAAAGTGCAATAGCTGCACGCAATGAATCTGGTGGATTAATAGATTCAGTAACAGATGATGAAATACTATCAGCTTATGAGATGCTAGCAAGCCAAGAAGGTATATTTTGCGAACCAGCATCAGCTGCATCTTTAGCAGGTTTAATCAAAACGAATCTGATAAATCCTCAAAGTATTAAAGATAAAACCATAGTTTGTGTTGTTACAGGCTCTGGATTAAAAGAACCAGAATTAGCAGAAAAACAATTCAATTCAAAGCCTATAAATATTAAGCCTGAACTTGAAACTGTAAAAGAAGCTATTATGAATTTATAAAGGAGAAAATTGGAAAATATAAAAATTCATGAAAGCTTTGAATCAGTATCAGATACATGGAAATCAATATTATCACAAATACCTAAACACTCTATTTTTCAGACAATAGAATGGCAAAAAACTTGGTTCAGTATTTTTGGTGAAAATAATATTTTAAATATATTAGAAATATCAAATAATGATGAAGTAATTGGGATTGCACCATTTTTATTAAGCAAAGATAATAAATTAACATTAATCGGTTCAAAGGATGTATATGATTATCAAGATTTTCTAGTTGTCCCAAATTATGAACAGGAATTCTTTAACGAAATTGGCCTATATTTTCAATCTATCAATTGCACATCAATAGAAATCAATTCTATACCAGAAAACTCCGCAACTTTATCATTCATGAGCAAATTGGCGGAATCGAATCAATGGAATTTTGAACAATATTCAGAAGATGTTTGTCCACTTATGGAATTACCAGAAAACTGGGAATCTTATTTTTCAATTCTAAATAAGAAAGATCGACATGAATTAAGAAGAAAATTTAGAAGACTGGACGATCAATCAGAACATACAATACAACAATTTACTACTACTGAAGAAATTACAAACTCTATGGATGACTTTTTTGTATTAATGTCAAAAAGTGGTCATCATAAAGCTGAGTTTTTAACACCTGTAATGAAAGTATACTTTGAAAAGCTTTGTGTAGAACTATCAAAAGAAAATTGGACTAGACTTTATTTTATGGAAATTGATAATAAAAAAGTATCTGCATGTATAGCTTTCGACTATAATAATATTAGATATCTCTACAACAGTGGCTTTGATCCAGATTATCAACATTTAAGTTGTGGATTATTACTTAATGCAACTTCCTTAAAAGATTCAATAGAGCATAATTTTGAATGTTTTGATTTTCTTCGTGGTGATGAAAGTTATAAATATCACCTGGGGGCTCAAGATACAACAATTTATACTATTAAATTAATGAAAAAATAATTCTCAATAATGTTTTGAATAAATCTAAAGTAAATTTATTAGTTTTATCATTTCACACTTGTCCTCTTAGCAAATTGGGGACTGAGTCTGCAGGCGGCATGAATGTATATATACTTAAACTGAGCCATGCATTAGAAAAATTAGGTTTTTCAATTGATATTTTTACTAAAAACCATTCAGAATGTTCGGAAGATATAACAATTATAAATTCAAATATAAGAGTTATTCACTTAAACACTGTACCAGAGCATGTCACTAAAGAAGATTTATACGAACATGTCGTGAGATTCCAAAAACAACTTCTTAACTATATTCATAAAAATAAACTTACTTATAATATTATTCATAGTCACTATTGGTTATCAGCATTAATTGGAATTGAAATCAGTCAAGCTTTAGATATAAAAAATGTAGTAACGTTTCATACACTCGCTGAAATTAAAAATCAAACTTACGCTCAAGAAAAAGAATCTTTATTACGATCAAATAAGGAACAAGAAATTATTAATACTACAGATAGTATTATAGTATCTACGTATCATGAATTAGATGTTCTTATTCAACATCATCAGGCAGAATCTACAAAAGTGAATGTAGTCCCACCCGGTGTAGATTTATCATTATTTAACCCATTGAATAAAAAAGAATCAATTAAACGACTAGGCATAGAAGATCGCCCCATAATTCTATATGTGGGGCGAATAGACCCTATAAAAGGACTGCCTATTCTTATTGAATCTATGAACTATCTAAAGTCAAATAAAAATCCAAAACTTCTAGTTGTCGGCGATAATACAGCTCAAAATGATACAACAAAAATATCTCTTGAGTTAATAAAAAAATATGAATTAGAGAATAATGTCACGTTTACAGGACCTATCGATCAAACACAATTACCTTTATATTACAATGCAGCAAGCCTTTGTATTATACCCTCTCATTATGAAAGCTTTGGATTAGTAGCTTTAGAAGCGATGGCATGTAAAACAACCGTAATTGGTACCAAAGTACCTGGATTAGAATCTATAATTCAAGATCAAGTTAACGGGATACTAGTAGAAGTTAACTCTCCGATAAAACTTGCTTCTGCTATCGATAAATTGCTTTCTAATAATGATTTAAATTCTCGCATTGCAGAAAATGGGTATAATAAATCCAAAGATATGACATGGGATCTATTTGCCCTTAAAACGTCCATAATATATCAAAATTTAATCCGATAATTATTTATGCCTTTGTACACCAATGGCTGTATTTTATATTTCTACCTGTAACAATATCAAAATATAATGATTGTATCTGACGTGTTAATGGCCCCATTTGTCCATCTCCAATTTCGTGATTATCGACAGAACCTACACCTTGTACGTGAGCAGCTGTTCCTGTTAGAAAGATTTCGTCAGCTAAATATAATTCAGATCTTGGTATACTTCTTTCTTCAACATCAAATCCAAGTTCGTTTTTTACTATATCGACAACACAATCTCGAGTAATACCTGGTAATAAGTTATCTATCAATGGTGGAGTAGACAATTTCCCATTTCGATAAATGAAAATATTCTCACCTGTACCCTCTGAAACTCGACCTTGTTGATTTAACAATATAGCTTCATCAAATCCAGCTACGATTGCCTCAGTTTTAGCAAGAATACTATTTACATACAAACCACTAATTTTTAAATGCGGAGGTATGATATAATCTTCCATTCTTCGATATGAAGATGTACAACAATTTACAGCTTTTTCAGTATCTAAATAATCTCCTAAGGGAACAACGACAATAGTAAAACCATCATCTTCTAATTTACTTAGATCTAAATAAGCAACTCGTTCTGCACCTTTATAAGCTAAAGGTCTTATATATACATCCTGATTATATTCACATTTTTCTACTAATTCCTTGGTAATATTACACAACTCTTCTACTGTATAAGGAACTTTAATTCGCATTAATTTACAGCCAGATAAAAGACGTTCATAATGTTCTTTAAGCCTAAATATATATGTAGTTTCATCTTCTTCGTTCCAATTACCTCTAATACCTTCAAACACAGCGGTACCATAATGCAAAGCATGTGTCATTACACCAACTGATGCATCTTTCAAAGGTACAAACTCTCCTTTGTGAAAAGCTATTTCAGGCATATTATTGCTCCTTTCAACAACAATCGATTTCACCGTGGTTATAAATAATATCACGTTTTATAAAAACAACAAAATAATAGATTAGAAGAATATTGTTAAAAAGATTCAAGATACCATTTTTCCAGCTTTAAAGTTATAATTAGAGTATATCAATTTAAGGAGAAATACGTGGTAAGAAAAGATGGTAGAGGTGCTGAAGAACCTCGAGAAGCTAAAATATCACATAATATACAAGAATATGCTGAAGGTTCAGTATTAATTGAGGTTGGGGCCACAAAAATAATTTGTGCTGTTTCTATTGAAAATACCGTCCCACTATTCTTGCGTTCTACTGGTAAAGGATGGATAACAGCAGAATACTCTATGTTACCTAGATCTACTCATACCCGAACACAAAGAGAATCAAGTAATCGTCCAAAAGGGCGTTCTCAAGAAATACAACGTTTAATAGGAAGATCTCTTAGATCCATAACAGATTTATCTATAATTGGAGAACGCACGATATATATCGACTGTGACGTACTTCAAGCCGATGGAGGCACAAGAACTGCAGCAATCACAGGATCTTATGTAGCATTACATCAAGCTTTTGATAAAATGGTTCTTGAAAAAACCATAGAACAAAATCCACTAAAATCTCAATTAGCTGCTATAAGTGTAGGAATTGTAGATGGAGATATTTTGCTAGACCTGTGCTATGAAGAGGATAGTATTGCAGATGTGGATATGAATATAATTATGACGAAAAATCATGATATCGTCGAAATACAGGGTACAGCAGAACAAGCTCCCTTTTCTATATCTACAGCAAATGAAATGATCAAAACTGCATCAAGTGGTATAGATTATCTAGTTGATGTTCAAAACAGAGCCCTGACAATTAATTAAAAAATCCGTTTATAATTATAAATAAAGAAAACAAATACATGAACATACGAAACTATACAATCATCATCTTAATATTAATAATGTCGACTACAATCATAAGCTGTAATTCTTTACGATCAAACGAAGACAATGAAAAGCAAGAATTACAAAGCGTAGAAGATAACAAACAACTTCTTAATGAAATAAGTAATATTAGAAACGAAGTACAAACCCTTAAAAAATCAATTGATAGTAATACCAATACAACTAATACAAATTCAAGCCTACCTAATCCAAATGTCTTACCTTCTATTGCTGACTTAGTTGAAGTTACCCGACCTGGAGTTGTATCAATAGTAATAAGTAGCACACAAAATACTTTTTTTGGAAGACAAGATAGTGAAGGTGCGGGAAGTGGAATAATAATATCAGAAGATGGATATATATTAACTAACAGTCATGTAGTTGATCTAGCTAATGTCATCACAGTATCTTTTTATGATGAAACAGAAGCTGAAGCAGAATTAATTGGCCAAGATCCTCTTACTGACTTAGCAGTAATTAAAGTTGATAAATCAGGTTTAACTCCGTTATCGATATCTAGTAATAATAATCTTCGTGTTGGGGATTGGGTTGTTGCTATTGGGAATGCTATAGGTCTAAAAGGTGAACCAACTGTGACATTAGGTATAGTTAGCGCACTAGAAAGAGAATTAGCCATAGATAGTACATATTTGACAGAATTAATTCAAACAGACGCTGTTATTAACCCAGGCAATAGTGGTGGCCCTTTATTAAACTTAGATGGAGATGTGATAGGTATTAATACAATAAAGTATGTTGAAACAAGTACTGATGGTATCGGATTTGCAATAAGTTCAGAAACAGCATATACAATAATGCAACAATTAATTCAAAATGGGAAAGTTATATGGCCATGGATAGGTATTGGTGCACAAGACATTGATCTTCAGAATATTGATGAACTTGATCTTAATGTTACTGAAGGGGTATTAATTAGATCAATTTCTCCTAATGGACCTGCTGAAAAAGGCGGACTTCTTGCAAATGATATTATTATCGCAATTGATCAAAAACCAATTCGAAATGTCAAAGAGTTACAAACATTAAGGCAAACAGGTTATTTGTCTATCGGGCAAGAGATAACTGTAACAATTATTAGAGAAAAAGTTGCTCAAGACATCTTAATTACCCTAGAAGAACAACCTAGATTATAAAACTGTAGGATCAATGTACTTTAGAAACATTCAAACTAATCGACTTTCCAAGGATCGTCGATTCAAAATCGCTCTTTTTATTGAGATTAGATTTTTGTAAATTTAGAGCTAAAGTTTCAGAGCTAATATATTTTTCAAATTGTAATATAGCCTTGCTTAACTCTTCATCACCTTCAAATTCTATACTAATACGGTCTTCAATATTAAATCCAGAGTCTTTACGTATATTCTGTACATTATGAATAAATTCTCTTGCAATCCCTTCATTAATGAGATTTTCATCCAAGGTAGTATTAAGTGATACGACATAATTATTTTCATATATAGAAGAAAAATGACTTATATCCTCAATCTGAATATTGAATTCTTCTTTATCTATTTTAATGCCATCAATTTCAACATATCCTTTAGATATTGCCTCTCTAGCAATTAAATCAGAATCCATATTTTTCAAAGTATTGGCAACAAGATTAATATCATTTCCTAACCTAGGGCCTAATAAATCAAACCTTAAATTAACAATATATTTAAATATTCCTTCTATTGAATTATCAAAAACAACTTCTTTAACGTTTAGTTCTTCAGTAATTTGTTGGTTCATGTATTCTTGTAATTCATTATCAGAAATAAATGCTCCAGATATAATAATTTGCGAAATAGGTTGCCTAACTCTTATACCTGATTTTTGTCGTACTGATCTCCCCAAACTGACTAGAGTTTTTGACAATCTCACCTGAGAGGATAAATTAGGATCAATAAGATTTTTATCTGATATAGGCCAGTTCCCAAGATGAACACTTTTAGGGCTATTATTGTCGTGTGTACGAACAAGATTCTGGTAAATTTTATCTGTTATAAATGGCATAAATGGTGCTAATAAATGGCACAAAGTATATAAACATTCATATAGAGCCTGATATGCAAACTGTTTATCCGCATCATTTTCAGACTTCCAAAATCTTCTTCTGTTCCTTCTAACATACCAGTTGGATAATAACTCTATAAATTCTTCAACTTTATAACTTGCTGCAGCTGAATCATAGTTATCTAAGTTATTAGTTACAAATTCCACTAATTCATTTAGTTCTGAAATAATCCATCTATCCAAATAATTTGTATATTTACGATTTTCCTGTGAAGGAACAAAATCATCAATATTTGCATAAGTTACAAAAAATGAATACACATTCCACAAAGGAATTAAAAATCTTCTCTTAACTTCATTAGCGACATTAAATCCAAAATTGAGATTATTAGCTGGATTTTGGCGAGAATATAGCCAACGCATGGAATCAACTCCCATTTCATCAGCCGCATCTTCAAACCATATCGCATTACCTTTGCTTTTATGCATTTCATCACCTTTTTCATCACGCATCAAAGCATAGCTAAAGACATTTTGATATGGTTCGGTATTCTCTAGAACAGTACTCATTGCCAACATGGAATAAAACCAATTTCGAAACTGTCCTGGAAAGCTTTCAGAAATCCAATCAGCAGGAAACCATTTGCTCCAATAATCTTTATCAGATCTATATTTCAAGGTAGAGTAAGGTACTATACCAGCATCTAACCATGGATTTCCTACATCTTTAATTCTAGATAAAGGTAATTTACAATTTGTACATTCGATTTTGACATAATCTACCCAAGGCTTATGTGGTGAATGACCTTCAAATAAATCCCAGCCTTCAATTGCCCGTTCTTTGAGTTCATACTCAGATCCAATAACTTCAAATTCATTACAGTCTTCACATTTATAAATAGGTAAAGCCAAGCCATAATATCGTTTTTTTGAAATCATCCAATCGTCCATATTTTTTAACCAATCCAATTCTCTTGCTAATCCAAACTCTGGTATCCAACGAATCTTACGAGTAACGTCCATAATTTGCTCCCGAAATGGATCTACTGAAATAAACCATTCGGAAACTAAACGAAATACTAATTCCTCTCCACACCTCCAACAAACTGGGTATCTATGCACAATCTGTTCAATCTTGTATAAAATATTTTTCTCTTTCAAATCATTGAATATCTCATCATTTACATTAGACACATTCATTCCAGTATATTTATCAAAACCATCCACATAGTCTCCAGAATCATCAATTGGAGCAATAGTGGTTAAATTATATTTTTTTCCTAATGCATAATCCTCTTTACCAGCACCAGGTGCAATATGCACAATACCCGTACCCTCATCCCCCACTTCTTCCCATGGAATAACTTTATGTATTACATCTTTCTGTATTGTTAAATTATCAAATGGGCCAATATATTCCATTCCAACTAAAGTTTCACCTTTAATTTCTTCCACAATTTCGTATGGACCTTTCAAAAAAGAAACAGTATTTTTGGCAATATAGTAATATTCTTGGTTTTGTTCTACTTTGATATATATTGATTCAGGATTTACAGCCGCAGCAATATTTGCAGGAAGAGTCCAAGGCGTAGTCGTCCATATTATTAAAAATTCATTATCAGTATTTTGTATCTGAAATTTTACAAAAACACTTTTGTGAGTAACTTCTTGATATCCTTCTGTAACAATTTCATGTTCGGATAAACCAGTTCCGCATCTTCTACACCATGGCATAACATCATTACCTTCATACAAAAGACCTTTTTCACAACATACTTTTAAAAAATGCCATATAGTGTAATTATTTTCATCTGACTTAGTATGATAAGAATTATCCCAATCCATCCAATAACCTAAACGAATAGATTGCTTTGTTTGAATTGCTGAAAACTTATCTACTCTTTGTTTACATAATTCAACAAATTTATCAATACCAAATTTTTCAATATCTTTTTTGGATTTAAAACCAAGTTCTTTTTCTACTTCAACTTCAATCCATAAACCTTGTCCATCAAAACCATTTTGATACCTTTGTTCATATCCTTGCATTGTTTTATATCGTTGATATAAATCTTTATAGGTTCTTCCCCATGCATGATGGACTCCCATAGGATTATTTGCTGTAATAGGCCCATCAATAAATGAATATTTTTTATCTGCATCATTGTTTTTATTCAAGTATTTCTCAACAATGCTTTCCTCATCCCAGAATTTCATCATTTCATATTCAAGACCAATAAAGTCCGGTCGAGAATTAACAGGTTCAAACATATAAATTTCTCCTAGTAAAGTGTAGATTAAATAATATTACTATTTCACTTGTTTTTTAACAATCTATAATAAACAAAAAGTTATTATATCGAGAAAAACGACCAGAGAAAAACGAATACTTAATGGTATGGATTTTTGATTTATATAAAGCTTAATCATATAATAGATTTACCAAATCTAAGTAAAGCAGGCATATAATTGAAAATAAACATACTTTTATTTGCAAATCTAAAAGAGATCGCTCAACAATCTTCATTACAATTAGACGTACCTGAAACAGCTATTGTGAGTGATATAATTGATATTGTAAAAAAAGAAATACCTGATATAGCACCACATTTTAAAAGCATTATGATTGCTGTTAATATGATATATGTAGAAAATAGCTTTAAATTAAATAATAATGATGAAGTAGCATTGATCCCTCCCGCTAGTGGAGGTTAAGAATAGAGAAACAATTTGATATATATTACAGAAAATATATTAACGACTAATAAATATACTCAAGAGTTATCAAAAGAATTCTGTGGTTCAATTTTAGTCTTCGAAGGTATAACCAGAGAATATACTGATGGACAAAAAGTGACAAAATTAGAATATGAATGTTACGAACCTATGGCTAAAATAATGCTTGAGGAAATTGAAAAAGAAATTTTCGAAAAATGGGAAATACACGATATAATTATTGCTCATCGAATAGGCATTGTTGATATTGGTGAAACTAGTCTTGTTGTATCAGTTTCTTCCCCTCACAGACAAGCTTCATTTGATGCCATACAATATGTTATAAATAGACTAAAAAAAGATGTTCCTATTTGGAAAAAAGAATTCTTCGAAAATAGTGCATCTTGGGTTAATTCTTAGTGCAAATTATGTACGAATATCGTTAATATTTTCCCCAAATAGGATTTTTATTCAACAGAATATTGTTATTTTCAGCAACTTTTTATATAATTAAATTGTGATAATAATCACAACTTTACAAAAAAAGGATGTGAAAAATAATGGACAGATTAGACGAAAAGATCATTCAAATACTTCGTGATAACGGAAGAATTTCAAATGCAGAAATTGCTAGAGATTTAAATGTTAGCGAAGGCACTATACGACGAAGAATCCGAAAATTAATACAAAATGAAACTGTTAGAATCATGGCTATTCCAGATCCTCAAAAGATTGGATATAACACAGTAGCATTGATTGGAATTGAAAGTGATCCTGACAAAATAGATGATGTCGCAAACTATCTATCAAATCTTCGAGAAACACAATATGTTGCATTAACAACTGGGTCTTTTGATATTTTTATTTGGGTTGCAGTATCATCAACTGAAGAATTAGGTAAATTATTAAGAACAAGTATTGCGACTGCTCCAGGGATTAAGAGATCAGAAACATTTGTAAATCTTGCAATACGTAAACGTGGTTTTGGACTTTTAGGGTAATACTACTTTTTAATAAAAAATGATTTTATTATTTGAGTAACTGTTTTCTTATTATAATCTTCGATTATTTCCCCCCTCCAACGCTTTACTGGTTGTTGATAGTGGCTATAAACTAAATACCCAATAATAGCAACAGCTAACAAAATACTAGAAATAATAAAAAATTCTAGAATTATTACCCCATTGGTAATCATTAAAACCGATAAAGTGATTATTAGTATTACACTCAAAAACCTTAATATATTTAGTTTCTTAAATATCAGTCCTATGAAATTAATAAAAGATATCTCATTTTGATCTTTATATTTATTCTCGATCTGGGCTAATAGTTCTTCAATTTCGTTTTCAACATCTTTTTTCATAAAACATCGTTACTTTGTAGACCATTTCAAGTTTGGTTGTCGAGCTGCTAAAGCTTCATCCAACCTTTGGACAGGTGTATTATGCGGTGCTTCATGTAATAATTCAGAATTATTTTCACATTCATCTGCAATTTGTAACATGGCATCAATGAATTTATCTAGGGTATTTTTAGATTCAGACTCAGTAGGTTCAACCATTAAAGCCTCATCTACAATTAAAGGGAAATACATAGTAGGTGCATGATAACCATAATCTAGTAACCTTTTAGCTATATCTAACCCTTTTACTCCATTTTGTTTTTGTTTCCTAGCTGTAAAAACCACTTCGTGCATACATATAGATCTATTATCAAATCCTATATCATATGCATGTTTTAATTTATTCATAATATAATTTGCATTCATAACAGCATTTTTACTTACTTCAGGGATACCTTCTTTACCTAATGCCCTAATATAACAATAAGCTCTTACTAATACTCCAAAATTTCCATGAAAAGCACCAAGGTGGCCTATTGTATCTGGCATTTCAACAAATTCATACACGTTACTATTTCTTTGTACTACAGGGCCAGGTAAATAATTTAACAAAGTATCATTTACACAAACTGGACCTGAACCTGGGCCGCCGCCGCCGTGTGGAGTACTAAAGGTTTTATGAAGGTTTATATGAATAACATCAAAACCTAAATCCCCTAATTTTGTCTGCCCCATCCACGCATTCATATTTGCCCCATCGCCGTATACTAAACCACCAGCTTCATGAACAATATTACAAATATCGACTATTTGATTATCAAACAAACCTAACGTACTCGGAAGAGTCAGCATAATACCTGCAAGATTTTCATTAGCATTTTCTTTTAGTACATCAATATCCATATTACCGTTTTGATCTGAAGGAATAGATTTTACTGAGAAACCAGCCATTGAAGCAGATGCTGGGTTTGTTCCATGAGCACTATCTGGTATCAATATTACATTTCGTTTTGAAGAATTAGATTGTTTCTCATGAAAAGCTTTTATCATTAAGACTCCAGCTAATTCCCCCTGAGCACCAGCCATAGTGGATAAGCTTGTAGCGGTCATTCCAGAAATATTTGACAGATAACTTTGTAAATTAAACATCAATTCTAATGAGCCTTGGACTAAAGATTCCTCAATCAAAGGATGTATATTACTAAATCCTTTTAGAGATGCTAATTGATCATTAATCTTAGGGTTATATTTCATGGTACAACTACCTAAAGGATAGAATTGAGTATCAATTGAATAATTCATTTGACTTAAATTAGTAAAGTAACGAACAACATCTAATTGGGATAATTCTGGCAATTGTATATCTTCGCGCAAAAGTGAAGATTCTGGTAACTCAGACAAAGGGACATCTATATCAGATAAACTGACTCCAAATTTATCCTTTCGACTTAAATCCATCAATAAGGGCATTTTATTATATTCACTCATATTTGATATCCTATTAATTAACGTGTTTCAGATTGTCTACTAAGGAATCAATTGATTCTTTAGAATGAATTTCAGTAAAACAAAACAATATCCCATTATCAATTTGATCACTTATATCTAATCCGCCAATAATTCCTACTTCAATAAGTTTTTTATTAATAATTTTGGGTGATATTGGGCAAGCTATAACAAATTCGTTAAAAAAAGGCTGAGAATTTATTAACTCGAAACCATCTATTTGGGAAATCTGTTCAGCTGCATAATGGGCGTTATGAAAGCATGAAGATGCTACTTGTTGTAATCCTGATTTGCCAAGTGTTGCCACATATATAGTCATCATTAACCCCATCAAAGCTTCACTAGTACATATATTAGAGGTTGCTCTTTCTCTTCTAATATGTTGCTCGCGTGTTTGTAGAGTCAATACAAAAGCAGAATCTCCTCTCTTATCAACAGTCTTCCCAACAATGCGACCAGGCATTTGGCGAAGGTATTCACTTTTACAAGCAAAAAGACCAATATAAGGTCCACCAAATGATATTGGTATACCTAGCCCTTGCCCTTCTCCAACAACTATATCTGCTCCATAATCTCCAGGAGCCTTATACATAACAGCTGCCAATGGATCAGCTGAAACCACAAATAATGAATTAGACTTATGTGCTGTATCTGAAAGGGCTCTCATATCTTCAATAGAGCCATAAAAATTTGGGTATTGCACAATCAAGCATGCATATTCATCTTTTTTCATATCTACATCGTTAGTATCCATAAATACTATTTCAATGGATTGTGGAGCTAAATATGATCTTAAAACTTCCTTATACCTAGGAGCTATCGTAGATAAACAAGCAACTTTATATATGTTTTTTACTCGGCAGGCCATCAAGGCTGCTTCTGCTAAACTTGAACCACCCTCATACATTCCTGCATTGGCCACATCCATTCCATACAACTCGGTAATTAAGCTTTGTAATTCATAAGTAACTTGTAATGTACCTTGACTAACTTCAGCCTGATAAGGAGTATAAGATGTTAAATACTCTCCTCGCTGTGCTAAAGACAGAACTGTAGATGGAATGTAATGATGATAAGCACCAGCTCCAATAAATGATTTTGAGGGATTAGGGTTTATATTTTTTTCAGATAATAGTGTTAAATGCTCTACTAGTTGCATTTCAGATATACTTGAAGGTATTTCTGAAAGATTACTGTCTCTATATTCTTTTGGAATATCGACAAACAAGTCTTCTGCAGATTTAATCCCTAAATACTCCAGAATTGCTTCTTGTTCAATTTCACTATTCCCAATATATGGAAACTGTTTAGCCATATAAATCCTTCTATAATTGTTGAATATAATTCTTATATTCTTCTTCAGTCATCAAGTTATTTATTTCTTGAATATCTGAAACTTTTATCTTTAACATCCACCCCCCATTTAATGGATCGTTATTAACAAGTTCAGGATTATTGATAAGTTCTTCATTTACTTCAACTATTTCGCCACCTATAGGAGTATATAAATCAGATACAGCCTTAACAGATTCAATTTCACCAACTTTGGTAAATTGATTACAAGACGTACCTACATCATCCATTTCCACGTAAACTACATCTCCCATTTGTTCCTGCGCAAATTCTGTAACACCAACGAGGAATAATCCTTGTTCAGTGGATTTCACCCATTCATGCTCTTTAGAATACCGTATTTCATTTTGGCTCATATATTATCTCCTTAGAAAAGGTAGTTTTGTAACAGTTGCATCAAATTTCTTTTCACGTATTTCAACTTCAATATTCGAGTCAGGGTCCAATTTTTTAGTAACATATCCTAGTCCTATGGATAAATTCAATGTAGGAGAAAATGTTCCACTAGTAACATAACCAATTGATTCCCCGTTAAGAAATATCGAGTTGTTAATCCTTGGAATCCCTCTACCTTTAATTATAAACCCAATTAACATTTTTTTTGTAGGGGTATTTTGAATATTATCCCATGCTTGTTTGTAAAGAGTTTCTTCAGAGTTCGTAACAAATCTCTCCAATTGAGCTTCTTTAGGGTTTATTTCAGAAGATATGTCATTACCATGTAATGATAGACCTGCTTCTATACGCAATACATCACGTGACCCAAGTCCACATGGTATTGCGCCTAAATATATTAACTTATCCCAGAATTTAGATGATAATTTTGTACTTGCAATGATTTCAAATCCATTTTCACCTGTATATCCAGTTCTAGATATTAGTACATCTTCTCCTTCACAAGGAATTTGTGTGAATCTAAATCTTCGAATATTTAATTCGTCAATATTAAATAATTTACACATTATTTCTTGTGACATTGGGCCTTGTACTGCAATCATTCCAGAAGCATCTGTAAAGTCGTCTATTATGATATTTTCAAAATTTGAGTTTAAATTGCGATAACTTTTCAAAACAGCTAATACCTGCTCTTTATTACTAGCATTACAAACAATCATGATTTCACTTTCATCGATTTTATAAGCTACCAAATCGTCAATAATGCCACAATGTTCATTCGATAAAAACATATAGGAAGCTTGATTAATCTCAAGGTTTAACAAATCGCCAGTTAGTACGTAATTTAAAAATTCCTTAACTGATTCCCCCTTACAATTCATTCTTCCCATATGAGAAACATCAAATATTCCTACATTTGATCTCACAGAGTTAACTTCATTTATAATTCCACTAAACTGAATAGGAAGATCCCATCCATGAAAATCTACAATCTTTGCTTTATGAAGATAATTATTATATAAAGTTGTTCGCTTACCCATTTTTTCTTTTTGTCTTTTTTAATTGTTTAGATCTAATATATAGAAAAATAATAAATGAAATTAATGAGAACAAACCTAACAAGCCAACTAACCAGACTAAGACTAATCCTACCGTTTCAGTCAATGGCGGATAAAAATATACTACAAGAAACCCAATCATAGTGATTATTCCAAATACAATCCAATATTTTTCCCATTTATGCATAATCACTTCATTCTAGAAATTAATTCTTCATAAACACGGCTTAATTCCACCTCTGAACTTTGCAGTAAAACAAGAACATGATATAACAAGTCAGCTGTTTCATTCACAAGTTCATTCTTATCTGAAAGTGCAGCTGCTATAGCAACTTCTCCAGATTCTTCAACAACTTTTTGAGCAATACGAGGGGTGCCATCTTGAAAAAGTTTTGAGGTATAGCTACCACTTGGTAATTCTTTTTTTCTATTACCAATTGTTGAAAATAATTGATCAATTATATTACTAGTTGTTTCTGAATATTCTATTTCAGTAATAGGACCTATAAAATCGTCGTTAAAACAAGTTGTTTCTCCTGTATGACATGCAGGTCCATCTGGTTTCACCATAGCCAAAAGCACATCATTATCACAGTCTTGAGTTAAAGAAACAAGGTTGAGAAAATTCCCTGAAGTTTCTCCTTTCAACCATAATTCATTTCTACTACGACTGTAAAACCACACTTTATTAGATTCAATAGTCTTATTTATTGATTCTATATTGCCCCAACCTAACATTAAAACTTGCTTAGTTATTGAATCTTGACATATAACTGGAATCAATCCATTGATATCTAATTTAACTTTCATAATAACCTCTACTTACACAGTATTTATTTCATCAATATCTGTATTAAATCTTCTAAACTTTTTAATATATATTGTGGTTTTGGTAAATCTTCATCAAGAGAATTATTATAACGATTGACCCAAGCACTATCTATACCAACTCTTCTAGCTCCAAAAACATCATCATATTGTGAATCTCCAATATATAGACAGGATTCAGAAGAAATTTTCATATTATCGAGAACATATTTGTATGCAGACTCTTCAGGTTTGTAGGATTGAATTTTCTCTGAACAAGCTACAAAGTCGAAATTAAATTTATGTAAACTAATTAAACTTTCAATTGAATCAATGTCTGCATTTGATAAAAGTACAATTGTAAATCCATTCTCCTTTAATAAATCTAGAACCTTTTTTGATTCAGGATAAGAGTCTCTGGTGGACCATCCTTCTACGCATATTTCAGCGGCATATTCAGAAGCTCCTTTTTTCACGTCAGGAATCGCTGAAAACACTTTTTCAAAACATTCTGTCCATGCTTTTCTGTAAGACTTAAATGGATAACCAGGTCCGTATCTCTCTTGACGAAATGTTACTTCTATGGGTTTCCATAAATCCCAAAGTGTTTTCCCAGAAATATCCAAACCTAAACCATCAACTATTGTATTAAATGTTGGAATCCATAAATCATTAGTATTAATAACTAAAGTTTCATACATATCAAAAATTAATACTTGTTTTTGTGACATAATTACATCCTGTCCTTTTCTATTAAAATCTTACAGCTATATCTTTTGAATCTAAATAATTTTTTACCTCTTTGATTGAATATTTATTGAAATGAAATATCGAGGCTGCTAAAACCGCATCAGCATTACCATTAATTATTGCATCTGAAAAGTCACTGAGTTTACCAGCTCCACCACTAGCTACAACAGGTATTGATGCGTATTTAGAGACAGCTTGTAACAAATCAATATCGTATCCTGAAAGCATACCATCAGAGTCTATGCTATTCAGTACTATTTCTCCAGCTCCAAGTTCTACAACTTGTTTGACCCATTCAATTGCATCCAAACCAGTAGATCTACCGCCATCTCTACCAGTATGTGTTTTAACAGTCCATGTAAATCTTTGTCCATTATTTGATCGAATAACGTCAATACCAACTACAATACATTGACTGCCAAATGCTTTAGCAGATTCTTCAATAAATTCAGGTCTTTGAACTGCTGCAGTATTTATTGAAACTTTATCAGCTCCAGCAAGAAGCATTTTGTTTACATCCTCAATTGTCCTAATACCACCACCGACAGTTAATGGTATAAAAACTTGTTCTGCAGTCTGAGAAACAACTTCAATCATAATATTCCGATCATCCGAAGAGGCCGTAATATCATAAAAAACTAATTCATCTGCACCTTCTTGATTGTAATATCCAGCAAGTTCAACAGGGTCGCCAGCATCAACATGATCAAGAAATTGTACACCCTTTACGACACGACCTAGTTTTACATCTAAGCAAGGAATTATTCTCTTTGTTAGCATTAATAACCTTTCTTGGTAAGTTCAATTGCTGTTGACAGGTCCACGGTCCCACTATATATAGCTTTCCCAATAATAACTCCAAACAAAGGTAAGTTACATAAATTTTCTACATCTTGTAAAGAACCAATCCCACCAGAGGCAATTAATTCAATATTCTCCATTTTTAGCAATTCAATTAATTTCATACGATTAGGTCCTTCTTGAGTGCCGTCTTTTTCTATATCAGTATAGATATATTTATTTATATTATATTTTTGATAATTATTGATTATGTTAGTTATTGTTGTATCAGTATCATTTTCCCAACCATCTATTGCAACCTTATCTTTTCTAGCATCTAAGGCAATAGCTATTTTATCAGCACCTACCTCTGCACTGATTTTTAAAACTTCTTCTTGATCACGTATTGCTATAGTTCCAAGTATTATGGTTTGCACACCAACATCAATCAATGAATGAGCTACACTCCGGTTTCTTATACCTCCACCAACTTCAACATCAACACCAGAAAGATTACAAATTTGCTCGATTATATTGATATTCGTAAATTTACCATACCGAGCTCCTTCTAAATCAACGATATGAACACGATTAGTACCTAAGCTTTCCCATTTTTTGATTAATTCAATTGGGTTTTCCGAATATATCGTTTTTTTATTAAAATCTCCTTGATACAACCGAACAATATTATTATCCAAGAGATCTATGGCAGGAATAATTTCCATAGTAATTCTCCAAATTATTAAATATTAGCTAAAAAATTCTTATATAGGCTTAATCCAATTTCTCCACTTTTTTCAGGATGAAATTGTGTGGCAACAATATTATCCTTGGCAATTGCACTACAAAAAGTCAATCCATATTCTGTCTCACCTAGTACAATATCGTCGTCAAATGGATCAACATAATAACTATGTACAAAATAAAAAAAAGAATCTTCTGGTATACCTGAAAAAATAGGATTTTGTGTTGTAAATTGCACTTGATTCCAACCCATATGTGGGATTTTTAACCCGTGTTGAAATCTCTTTACTTCTCCAGGTATGATACCCAAACATGGTTCAGGATCTTCCTCAGAGGTTTCCATTAAAAGTTGTAAACCAAGACAAACCCCAAAAAACGGCCTTTGTTCTTTTATGTAATCAATAATTGGGTTTACCAATTGTTTTTCCCGCAGTTTTTTCATAGCATAACCACTAGATCCTTGCCCAGGAATTATAAGTGATTTTGCTGCACTAATCTTTTCTGGAGTATCAATAACTTCTGCAGAGTATCCCAAAGATTCAATTGCTTTAAGGACACTTCGTATATTTCCTGTACCATAATCTACAATCGCAGTGTCCAAATTCACACTCCAAAGATTTATTTATAGATACTATTTCCCTAGATTATAATCAATTTTTGCTTTATCCAAGGAATCAAACCCTGAATCGATTTCAGAATATCTTGCTAGTGCAAAAAGTGTGTCAGCTAAACGATTTAAATAAACTAGTATTAGATCATTATTTAATAAATTCTGTTCGTGCATATTTACTACTAGTCTTTCAGCTCGTCTGGCAACAGATCGACTAACATCTATTGCAGCAGAACACGAATTAGATCCTGGAATAACAAAAGATCGTGGTAATTCTAGTTTTGGAGTAATGTAATCTAAAAGTTTTTCCAAATAATCAATATTATCTTGCCCAATCACTTTAAAATTAGACTTCATTGTTTCATACATACTAATATCGGTTGCCAGTTCTGATCCAACCGTAAACAACTCTACTTGAATAACTCTAAGATATTTACTTACTTCTTCACTTGTTGAGAAAGATCTGGCTAGACCTAAAGATGAAATTATCTCATCAACAGTCCCATAGGAATTACATCGAATATCATCTTTTGATACTCTTCCTCCATACAGCAACCCAGTTTCACCATTATCTCCATATTTAGTGTATAATTTAAACATACATTAAGTATACCATTATTATAAATAAATATATTGACTAAAATAAATCCCAATAATAAACTCTGAAGTAAAATTAAAGTAGGATGGGTTATGACACCATTAACAATAACAATAACTGAGAATGCCGCTAAGCATGTTCGTGATTTCACAGGACGTGAATCTGAAGAAAATGTTTCACTACGCGTAGGAGTTAAGGGGGGAGGTTGTTCGGGATTGACTTACGACCTCAGTATAGATAGCGAATCTCTAGAAACAGATAAAGTCATCGAAGAACACGGTATAACTATACTTATTGATAAAAAAAGTTATATTTTTCTTGCAGGAACCATATTAGATTATTCTGGTGGATTGAATGGAAAAGGATTTGTTTTCAGCAACCCTAATGCCAAAACTACTTGTGGTTGTGGGACATCATTTTCTGTCTAGAGTTTTATGGTAAATAAATTATCTACAAAAAGTCAGCAATACATCTTCGATCGTTCATATCTTGGAATTTATGAACTCACTGGAAAAGACTCTCTAGATTTACTTAATCGTTTATCCAGCAATAAAGTTGATGATTTAAACATAAACCACGGCGACTCTACAATTCTTACAAATAACAAAGGTAGAGTCATTGATGTTATTACACTTTTTCAACTCGGTTCAAAAACACTAATGTTTACGAGCAAAAATAATTCACAAGAAGTGATCGACTGGATCGACACCTACACTTTTATAGAAGACATTTCCTTAGTAAATATAAATTCCGAATTTAATCTTATTACATTAATTGGGGATAATTGGACCGAACATCTCATACAAAAACCAACAATTGACAAATTCACTTGCGAGTCACTTGAGATTGATGGCAGTAGTTGTTTGATTATGAGAACTGATCCAACTGGACACATTGGATATGATTTACTAGTACCAGCAAATAAGAAAGAAGACATTATCAATTCTTTATCAAAAGTAAAACCTAATATAGAAATCCTGAATGATTATCAATATGATTATATAAGGATAAATGAAGGTATACCCCGACTAGACAGAGAAATTAATGATGATTTCAATCCTTGGGAAATTAATTTAAATTACCTTATAAATATGAACAAAGGTTGTTATATAGGCCAGGAAGTCATTCTAAGACTAAATACTTACGAAAAAGTCCAAAAATTTCTAAAAAAGCTTTCTATTAAACTCGAAGACCATAAACATAACACCAAAATTAAATTCGCAGATGATGATATTGGAATTATAACTTCAGTAGATAATACAAATAAAATCGCTCTTGGGGTGATTAATAAAAAGTATTGTGAAATTGGTAAAACATATCAATTAGTAGATCAAAACAGTGAATCAATAGGTACGGCAGAAATTCTTGAAACTGAGCTTCCAAATTCTATAGCTTAAAGAGCTAGTCCACCATCAACTGTAATAACCTGTCCAGTTATATAGCTGGCTTTTTCTGAAGCTAAAAATTCTACTAAAAATGCAACATCATCGCTTTCGCCAAACCGATTCATCGAAATTCTAGAAAGAATACCCTCTTGCATTTTCTCTGATATTGTTTCAACCATTTCAGTCTTAATAAATCCTGGAGCAATAGCATTTACAGTTATATTTCTTGAAGCTAATTCCTTTGACATTGATTTCGTTAACCCAATTAATCCAGCTTTAGATGCAGCATAATTTGATTGCCCCAAATTACCATGTAATCCAATTACTGAAGAAATGTTAATTATTCTACCCCATCTGTTAGACATCATTGATTTGATAGCATTTTGTGAACAAAGGTATGACCCTCTTAAATTTGTATTAATAACACTATCCCAATCTTCAGTTTTCATACGCATCGATAAACCATCTTTGGTTATTCCAGCATTATTAATTAAAACATCTACACCTGAAAATTCATTCGATATTTCTAAAAACATTTTTTGCACTTCTAATTCTTCAGAAACATCAGCCTGTATCACCTTCACTTTACTATCACTAATATTATTGACTTCTTTTGCTAATTCATTTGCAGCTTCATGGGATTGATTATAATTAATAATAATATCGTAATTATTTCGAGCCATATTCAAGACAATACTCTTTCCAATTCCTCGAGCACCACCAGTAATTAATGCAACTTTATTATTTTCACTTATCATATTTATCCTCTAGACAGTATCTATTGCCTTTTTAATAAGATTAGTTAATTCAACATCATACGCTCTTTTTGCTAATAAAATACCATTTGCAATACTATCTGATTTGGAGCGTCCATGACCGACAATTACTATACCGTTTACACCAAATAATGGTCCTCCACCACCGACTTCAGCAACATTCATTTTATCAGCTATTTCTTTATATAATTTCTGTACTAATTCAGGAGGAAGAAAATCTGCAACCATAGATCCTATTTTGTTTATTATGGCATAACCAATTCCTTCGGTGTATTTCAAAAGAATATTGCCTATGAATCCATCACAAATTGCAACGTCAACTTTGTCGGAAAATAAATCAACACTCTCAATATTGCCAATAAAATTTAATGAACTCTTTTCAAATAATTCATATGCATCTTTTATTTGTTTATTTCCTTTATTTGATTCTGTTCCAACATTTAATAAACCAACTCGTGGGTTATTTTTCCCTTGTATATTTGCAGAAAAAACTGTACCTATTGCACCAAAACCAAGTAATTGTGAAGGTCTACAATCCAAGTTACTACCAACATCTAAAAATACAACATCTGATAATGAGCCCAACATTGGGCCGCCAATAGCTGGCCTTTCTATACCTTCAAGCAAACCTAGAATCAGCGATGCACTTGCCATAGATGCTCCAGTAGACCCCATGCTAACTACTGCATCAACAGTACCTTCTTTTGCTAAATTCACAGCTTGGATTATAGAAGCATTTGGTTTTTCTCTTAATGCTTTTAAAGGATTATCATTATCTTCAATAACATCATCAGCATTGATAACATGAATCAGAGATTTATCATAATGTTTATCGGCAAGAATATTTGATATCTGTGATTCCACGCCAACAAGATAAACTGTATATCCATAATCATTAATAACTTTTAAAGCGGCTTCAATAGTCTCACTTGGTCCATAATCGCCACCCATGGCATCTAAAGCTACACTAAACATTCAATCACCCTTTAATTCTTTATAGATCATATATATTTTTGCTGTACCAACAATTACCGATTCATCATTATTTTTTACGCATGAAACTTTACAGTTAATTTCATTTTTATCATTGATAGATTCTATCGAAGTAATTTCAATTATAGATTTAATTGAGTCTTTAACAAACACTGGCCGACGAAATCTAACATCTAAATAGCCATTATTTATCCAATTAATTCCAAATATACTTGTTAACAACTCAGAAATTTGAGCCAACACCAACATACCATGCGCAACAATACCCCCAAAGTTACTTTTTTGTGCAAAGTCTTGGTCTAAATGAATTGGATTATCATCCCCTGAAGCTTCAGCATATTTATTAATCTGAGTTTGTTCGATAATTATACTATTTGATGTATATATTTCGCCGATAGTTTTTTGCATAACTTTATTCCGGAATCATTAATGTAGTAGAACCTTTAACAATAGTTCCAAACCCTTTTTTTTCTATATTAAATGCAACCTTTAAAACAGTAGCATTAGTTCTTTGGTTTTCTTGAATTATTTCTGCATTAGCTACATAACTAGACTCTGTAATATCTTGTACAGCTAAATTTGATAGTGTCTGAGCCATATGTATTGTGCCTGAAGGGAAATTAAAACGATCTAAAATAGTTTTAATACTTATTGATAATAGATATAGAAATGGTAATGATTCTTTCTCAGTACTATTTTTTTCATAATGATCAACTGCTTTGTAATATTTATTTACTTGATCAGAATTTATATTTAAATTGAATTGTATTTTTTTATTTAAAAAAATAACTTTCACCTCTATTAAAAGATTTCACGTATTATTATACAATTTGCATTAATGGTATCCATAATCATACCTATATGCCATTTGATTCTATTAATAAATTTCTAAGATATTATACCTATATACTATACTATGTCTATGTATATTAGACTTGTCACAGGAGCCAAAACTAATGTATAGGTGTCTAATTCCTTTCAGCAACACTTATTTCTACTGGGTCTCCAGTCCATATTTCGTAGTCCAGCTTAAAACTTTTAATAGATTGTTTTTGAATTACAGATTCTTTATATGGACCTTCCCTTCGATTGGATATTTGTTCATTCCGTTTCTTTTTGCCCTTATCGTGCAATTCTGAGCCGTCATTCTTGTTTTTTTTAGACATCAGTTATTCTCTCCTTTCTTAATAAAAAACATCACTATTTAGTTTTTCGAGATACATTTTGTTACTCTTTACCATCTTGTCTATAGCTGCAATATATCTATCGAGCTGTTGCTTTGTGGATTTCCAAGGTCGCAAGGAATTAACAAATCCTTCTCTGTATATTTGATTAGAACGCCAGATAGAATACCTAATCATTGCCTCACCTGTTCTCACAGCTAATGGGTCATCATATAAACCCTTAATAATTATTTGGAGTGCAGTGCGTGTATATTCTGGAGGTATTACATCTGAATCTTGGACTATCTCTTGGAATATGACGATATAAAACAATTCAACATATCTATTAAATGATGTGAACATTGCTAACTTTATAACTGGAGGTAGAATTTCTTGTTGTTGGATACTAGGGGTAAGAATCCCCATCGCAACACGTTTCTCATATTCACTTTCTTGTATATATGCGGAAGGAAATGTTTGTACAGCCCGGGTTCGATACATTTCAATACTGTCATGCTCAGAGATCATAGCTATGGATATGTTCTCTTTAAACCCAATCTTTTTTAGATACTGAACATTCCATTTTTCTCGAGGGACTCTACTCTCTAGCCCCTCCATTATCTGAAGTCTTTGCTCTCCGTAGACATCATAGCGGGAACTCTGGATACCTCCTCTTCTGCGATTGGAATCAATGGGTTTCTGGTGATCAGAATTATAAATAAAATTGTGTTTTTCATTAACATTGGAGGTAGCATTTCCTTCTCTACGTGATAAAAGTCCTGCAATAGCACCAGCTTTAGATTTCATCTTTGTGATTGTCTTTTCAGTCACACCAGTGCTCTGAGAAATTTGTCTAACTGGCAACTGCCTGGATAAGCCGTCTACAATCAGCCTAAGAGTATTTTCATTATGCCCTCTGAGGCCTAGTAACCCTAGCTCATATCTAAATTGTTTATCAGTCATTATTACTATATTTTATTACATTATTTCTCTTATTACTATATATATATAAACATTATACGGTAATAAGATTAGTATATATCACAAACCAATTATGTCAACATAATAGGAGGAGCATATGCAGCGAATAAATTTAGAAGAATTACCTAGGTTGTTAGGGGTTAACTCTCTAGTTATTAGTGTCTTCAGGGAATAGGCATATTATATGGAATGGACAGTTGGCGTATAACATGGCTGGTATACAACTGAGTAGACGGACGATATAGGGGTTTAAATTACTAATTTGATCAAATATTTTGAACTATTTAGATTAACCGATTAAAATATATGTAGATATTATTAAATACTAAAGGAATTTCTATTGAATTTTAATAACCTAAATGAATTTATTGATTTTTTAGAAAAACGTGATGAATTAAAAAGAATCACCACAACTGTTGATTCAAATTTGGAAATAACAGAAATTGTTGATCGCGTATTTAAGAGCTCCGGTCCAGCACTACTGTTTGAAAATGTCACTGGTTCTGATTTTCCTTTATTGATTAATTTATTTGGTACAGAGCAAAGAATGTGCTGGGGTCTTGGAGTAGAAAACCCAACTGAACTTGTAAATAAAATAAA
>CEQP01088142.1_pt1 | contig 36602 bp, 38 predicted proteins | sample 356291 | NCBI WGS metagenome assembly CEQP01 (sample SAMEA2621221, study PRJEB7988) | marine metagenome | isolation source: saline water (ENVO:00002010), including | reverse complement strand
TTTTTTTTTTGCATTCAACTCTCCTATGACTGTTATATCAATCATTAAAGAATCAGAACGTGTCAGGTTCCCCCCTATTAAGGTTATATCAAATTTCTTAGCTGCGTTTTTAAAACCTTCAAAAATTTTATTAATATATTCCTTTGTTATGCCTTTAGGAATAAATAATGAATTTGTAAAAAATTTCGGTTTAGCTCCCATTGCTGAAATATCACTAGCAGCAATTGCAAGTGCTCGTGAAGAAATCTCTTCTGGTTTAAATTTCTTTTTTATAAAATGAACATTTTCAACTTGTGAATCGCAGGAAACAACTATTCTCCCGCTTGGAATTCTACAAACAGCTGCATCATCCCCTATTCCATTGAAAAAAGCAGAAGATGTAGTTCTAAATCTTTTTCTTAACAATGATTCAATATATATCTCGTCAAGCATTTTAAGATGTCGTTAATAAATTTAATCTAATTTGGGCAAATAATCCATTTAATTAATCTAATCAGCTAAAAAATCGATAACTTCTTTGTTCACAATATCTTGGTACTCTTTCCAGAATCCATGACCACCTGGGAACCCAATCACTTCAGAATTTTTAATGTATTTAGCCATAGACATGGATTTTTTTGGTGGAACAATTAAATCGTTCTTACCGAAGATGATTAGTGTCTTAGCTTTAATCTTTTTCAAATAATTAGTATTATTTAAACTTTCTATTGCCTTACATTGGTTCAAATAACCTTCTATTTCATTTTGATTATTTGAAACTTTTGCTTTTTTGTAATTCATAAAATTTCTTTCAACATAATCTCTAGAATAGCCTAGAAGTAGTGCGTTGAACCAAATCTCTTTTAATCCAACATTGTTCACTATTTTTTTTGAAATAGATATTATTTCTTTACTTATTTTATCTCTCGTAGAACATGTACAAGCCAAAATAAGCTTGTTTACTTTTTTGGGAAATTTAGATGCAAAAACTTGTGCTATCATTCCACCCATTGAATTTCCTATAATATGTGCTGATGGTATTTTCAGTAACTCCATTATTTCATTACAGTTACTTGCAAACATTTCCATGGAATAATCTGTATCCGGCTTGTTGCTTTTACCGCTTCCTAAATTATCAAAAATAAGAACCGAAAAGTACTTACTAAAATATTTCATCTGATCTTCTCTACTTGATATATTGCTACCTAGCCCTCCTATGAAAACAATAAAAGGGGAATTTTTTTTTCTTTTAATTTTATAATTAATTTTTCCAAGTTTTGTTTCTAAGTAAGGCATCAGTGGCTCCTCAAATAACTATCAATAATCAAACAAGCTGAAAGCATGTCTTGGTAGTCTTTCCTTTTTTTTCTAGAAATATTCATTTTTTTTATTAGAATTTCATCGGCTTCCTTAGAAGTAAAATTTTCATTCCAAAATTCTACTCTTTTATCAGTTTTTTTTACCAAATCTTTATAAAATTCTTCGATATGGTCTTGGATTTTTAATCTACCATCATCTTTATATGGAAGCCCAACCAATATAAGGCTTGGATTGCGTTCATTAATTATATTTACTATCTCTTCAATATGGCTTTTGTCTTGCTTGTTAATTACAACTTTAACTGGATGGCTAGCTATATTTAACTCATCACTACCAGCAACACCTATTCTTTTTAAGCCAAAATCTATTGCTAAAATACTCATTCAATAAACTATATTATATAGTTATGATAAAATAACTTAAGAATTATTTAAAATGAGTGTTGTTACAAGATTTGCACCAAGTCCAACTGGCTCTCTACACTTAGGAGGGCTAAGAACCGCTATATTTAATTATCTCTATGCAAAAAAAAACCAGGGAAAATTGATTTTGAGAATAGAGGATACTGACCAGGAAAGGTCAACAGAAGGCTCTTTACAAGAAATCATCACTTCGCTGGAATGGCTAGGCATAGAATGGGATGAAGGGCCATATCTACAGTCTAGCAGATTAAATATTTATACTGATTTCGTTAATATGCTTCTTGATAAAGATTTAGCTTACAAATGCTTCACAACAAATGAGGAAATAAAAGAATTAAAAGAAAAAGCTGCTAAAAATAAGGAAATATACAGATATCCCAGAATCTGGAGAGATAGACGGGACCATCCTCAAAATTCTAACTACGTAATTAGATTTAAAGTTCCAGATTTAAAAGAAATAAGTTTTACCGATACTTTGAGAGGTCAAATAAATATCGATTCTTCAAATTTGGATGATTTTGTCATAGTTAAGAGTGATGGCTTCCCTACTTATAATTTCGCATCAGTAGTTGATGATGCTGATATGGGCGTTACTAATATCATTAGAGGTGAAGACCATCTTTCAAATACCGCCAAACAGATGCTAATATTTGACGCAATAGAGAAAGAGCCACCCTCTTTTACACATGTTTCAATGATTCTAGGAAAAGATAAGAACAAGCTTAGCAAGCGTCATGGCGCAGAATCCATAAATAAATTTAAAGACTTAGGGTATCTGCCTATAGCAATAGTTAATTATTTAGCAAGATTGGGTTGGTCACATGGAGATCAAGAAATTTTTAGCATGAATGAGATGGTTAACTTTTTTTCCTTAGAAAATTTAAGTAAGTCTCCAGCTGTATTTGACACAGAAAAATTAGAATGGGTAAATTCGACGCATATAAAAAGTCTAAGTAATAATGTGCTAAAAAACCTTATAGGAATTAAATTTTACAAAGATATAAATATAGATTTAGCAATAGAATCTACTAAAGGAAAATCTAAAACTCTAGTGATGTTAAAAGACTCTTTAAAGTTTTGTGAAAATAAATATCCCGAAATAGATGAAGAATTAATCACCGAGATAGAAAAAAATCAAACAAATCAAATCATAAAAGAGCTTCACAATAATATGCTATCACTTAGTGACTTTTCTAAAGAAAATATCAAAATAGTTTTTGATGACTTAATTTCAAAACATTCTATTAAATTTAAAGATATAGGTCTGCCTTTAAGAATTGCATTAACAGGAAGTAAAGTGTCTCCTGGTATTTACGAATTAATTGAAATTCTTGGTAGAGATTTAACCCTTAAACGAATAAAAAAGATTTTCTCATGAGTAATAAATATAATATTTTATCAATTGGTATTTGTGGCTTAATCGGTAGTGGGAAATCAGAATCGATTAAATTTTTTAAGACAAAAAACATTTCAACATTCGATTTAGATTTAGAAGCAAAAAAATTATTGAAAAAGAATACTTCCTCATATAAAAAAATAAAAAAAGAATTTGGAGCATCGATTTTAAATAGAAACTCAACAATTAACAAAAAAAAATTAAGGTCAATTGTATTTTACAATAAAAGAAAAAGAACTACGCTGAACAAGATTATTCATCCGCAACTAATTCAAAGAGTAAAAGAGATTATAGAAAAGAAACGTAACAGCAAGGAAAGTATTGTGGTATTTGAAGGTGCTTTAATTTCAAAAAATAAATCAATGGGAAAGTTGTTAGATTTAATAATTTATATTCATGCTCCTAAAAAAATATTAATTAATAGAATAATGAAAAGAGACTCTATAGATAAAAAAACTGCCCTTAATCTAATAAATATGCAAAAAGAAGTTGAAAAAAATAGAAATACTGCGGATTTTGTTATAAATAATGGTAAAAACTTACAAAGTCTAAAAAGTCAGTTGCGCTCACTATTGGATAATTTGTCCTATTAGATTATATTCTTATAGTTATTATTTAATTAATATCCTTTATATATATTAATATTATTATTTTATGGAATTTTATTTCGTGAGGCTAATATGGAAAAAGAACCAACTATGGAACAAAAGATTGAGTTCCTTGAAGAAAAAGTAAAAAAGGCTGAGGAAGGCGGTGGCCCTGAAAGAATTAAAAAACAGCATGAAAGGGGAAAATTAACAGCAAGAGAAAGAATTCATGCGCTTTTAGATAACGGTACTTTCGTTGAACAAGGTAAATTTGTAGAGCATCAAAACCATAATTTTGGTATGGATAAAACTAAGTTCATGGGCGATGGTGTAGTTACAGGATATGGGAAAATAGATGGGAGACAGGTTTTTGTTTACTCACAGGATTTTACTGTTTTTGGTGGAGCTCTTGGTCTCGGTCACGCTAGAAAAATTACCAAAATTATGGATATGGCAGTTCAAGTCGGATGCCCGGTAATTGGTCTTTGTGATTCTGGTGGAGCTAGAATTCAGGAAGGAATTCGGGGCTTAGCTGGTTATGCTGAAATATTTTTGAGAAATGTTCAAGCTTCTGGGGTCGTTCCACAACTTTCCGCTATAATGGGTCCATGCGCTGGTGGAGCTGTATACTCACCTGCTATGACTGATTTTATAGCAATGGTAAAAGATACTAGCTATATGTTTATCACTGGTCCTGATGTAATTAAAACTGTTACTCATGAAGAAGTAACTTCTGAAGAACTTGGTGGAGCTGTAGTTCATAGCACAAAAAGTGGGGTAGCTCAGTTTGCAGCTGAAAATGATGAAGATTGTATCAGTTTATTAAGAGAACTTTTTAGCTTCCTTCCATTAAACAATATGGAAGATCCTCCTATAGTTCAATGTGATGACCCTATTGATAGAAAAGTAGACAAATTGAGAGATATAGTCCCAGTAAATCCTAATAAACCTTATGACATGAAAGAGGTGATTAAAGCAACAGTAGATAATGAATATTTTTTTGAGGTTGCTGAGAATTATGCGGGAAATATAGTTATCGGTTTTGCTAGGCTAAACGGTAAAACTGTAGGTATAGTGGGTAACCAGCCTAATGTTCTCGCTGGAGTACTAGATATACAATCATCTATAAAAGGTGCAAGATTTGTCAGATTCTGTGATTGCTTTAATATTCCTTTATTAACCTTTGTAGATGTGCCCGGATTTCTTCCTGGGGTAGATCAAGAACTCAATGGAATCATCTTACATGGAGCCAAACTGCTTTACGCATACTGCGAAGCTACGGTTCCAAGAGTCACAGTTATAACTAGAAAAGCTTATGGTGGAGCCTATGACGTTATGTCATCAAAGCATATAAGAGGTGATATTAATCTGGCTTTCCCAACAGCAGAAATAGCAGTTATGGGTCCAGATGGAGCAGTTAATATCGTAAATAGAAAAGAAATTCAAAATTCAGATGATCCTGTTGCTGAAAAAGAAAGGCTTGTAGAAGAATATAAAAGCCTTTTTGCAAATCCTTATAGGGCAGCGAATTTAGGGTTTATCGATGATGTAATTTTACCTGAAAACACTAGAGCAAAAGTCATCAATGCTTTTGAGATGCTCGAGGGAAAAAGACAAAATAATCCGCCTAAGAAGCACGGATTGATACCTCTATAATTTTGGAGAATCCTAAATGTATAACAAAATCTTAATTGCTAACCGTGGAGAAATTGCTGTAAGGATAATTAGAGCTTGCAAAGAGCTTGGTATAAAAACTGTTGCAGTTTATTCAGATGCTGACAAGAACTCATTACATGTTAATTTGTCAGACGAATCCTACAATATAGGGAAGCCTTTACCGAGTCAGAGTTATTTAGTAGGAGATAATATTTTAAAAGTTGCAAAGAAAGCAAAATGTGACGCTATTCATCCAGGATATGGATTTTTATCTGAAAATGCTGCTTTTGCAAAAAAATGTAAAAAAGCAAAAATAGATTTTATAGGTCCGAGTCCAGAATCAATAGAAAAAATGGGTGACAAAATAACATCTAGAGAAATTGCAAAGGCTGCTAAGGTTCCCTTGGTCCCCGGCACTGAAGGTGAAGTAAGTGATAAAGAGGCTTTAAATGAAGCAAAAAAAATTGGTTTTCCTTTGATGATAAAAGCATCAGCAGGTGGTGGCGGAAAAGGAATGAGACTTGTTCACGAAGAATCAGAATTTGAAAGTTCACTAAGAATGGCAAAAAGTGAAGCAAAATCTGCTTTCAACAATGATGCCGTTTTCATCGAAAGATTTGTCCAACAACCTAGACATATAGAAATTCAAGTATTAGGAGATAAGAAAGGAAATGTGGTTCATCTTTTTGAAAGAGAATGTTCAATTCAAAGAAGACATCAAAAAGTTGTAGAAGAAGCCCCGTCTCCGGGTGTAAGTGAGTCAACGAGAAAGAAGATGGGTCAAATAGCAGTAAAACTTGCAAAAGAAGTATCTTATTACGGTGCTGGTACTGTTGAATTTATTATGGATCAAAACGAGAACTTCTATTTTCTTGAAATGAACACAAGGGTTCAAGTTGAACATCCTATAACTGAAATGATAACAGGGATAGATATAGTAAAGGAAATGATTTCAATTTCATGTGGTAACAAATTAAGTTTTAAACAAGAAGATATTTCAAGAAAAGGGCATGCTATTGAATGTAGGGTGTGTGCGGAAGATCCTGATAATAATTTTCTACCAACACCCGGTGTTATAAATTATACAAAATCACCCCAAGGACCTGGAGTGAGAGACGACTCTTCTCTTTACAATGGATATGAGGTTACAACTTTCTATGATCCGATGCTTTCAAAGCTGATTGTCTGGGGGAAAGATAGGGACGATGCTATTAAAAGGATGAGTAGAGCACTATCTGAGTATATAGTTTTAGGCGTTAGAACAAATCTTGGATTTTTAATTAGACTGATGGTAAATCAAGATTTTATTGATGCAAAACTAGATACTGGTTTCATCGAAAATCATAAGCAGCTGCTAAAAGTACCAACGGAAAATAGCAATTTAGCATTGGTTGGATCTGCAATCGTATTACATACTTTTAATGGAACAGAAGTTTCCAAAAAAGATCCTAAGTTTACACCGTGGAAATATATTGCAAGGAGATCAGGGATTTCTAGAAATTCTTTATCTTAAAAATGAAATATGATTTAAAAATAGGAAATAAACTAGTTTCTTTTGATCTGCAGGAGAATGACGGAAATTATATTGTTACTATCGATGAAAAAAAATTCACTGGAGAGATAATTAAAGTTGATACACATCTCTACTCTTTCATAGTAGATGGATCTACTTATAACATTGCAATAAACAAAGAAGGAAGAAAAATTCAAATTTACTACAAAGGTGATTTTTTTGAATTTGAAATACCATCACAACGTGAAAAAGTTTCTTCTGAGAATGCAACCGGAATAGATAAAATAAATGCACCTATGCCAGGTAGAGTTATTAAGATACTTAAAAATATTGGCGATAATGTTTCTGAAGGAGAAGGACTTGTCGTAGTTGAAGCAATGAAAATGGAAAGCGAATTAAAAACTAGTATTGAAGGAAAAGTAACTGAAATAAAAGTCAAAGAAGGAGATACTGTTGAACTTGGGGCTCATCTAATTACTGTTGAAAACCCTGACCAAGAATAAGCTTTGAAATTTAGAAAACTTTTTTTTTCTTTAATCTTTCTTTTATTATTAATTAATCCAACTTACTCTAGCAATTCAAAACCGATAAGAATTAATATATCCAATGAACCACCAACTTTGGATTGGAATTTAGCAACTGATAGTACGTCCTTTCAAATAATAAATAATATTATGCACGGCCTGACGAAGATAGATGATGATAATGAAATTGTACCAAATTTAGCGAAATCTTGGACCATAGATGAAAGTGGAAAAATTATAACAATAAAAATACGAGAAGTTTTCTGGACGGATGGGAAAAGATTAGACGCAAAAGATTTCCTGGATTCCTGGGAAAGGCTGCTTAATCCAGCAACAGCCGCAGACTACGCGTATTTTTTATATGATATTAAAAATGCGAAAGATTACAACCTAGGGAAAATTTCAGATTTTAAAAAAGTTGGCGTGAAAGCTTTAGATAAAGAGACTTTAGAGATTACCTTAACAGACAAAAAATCTTATTTTGTTAGTCTTCTAAGTTTTATGTCTACATTTCCTATACGAAAAGATATAATAGAGAAATATAACAACAAATGGATTGAGCCTGAAAATATCGTAACACTAGGAAATTACATTCTCAGCAAATGGGAAAACCATGATTTTATTTTGCTAAAACCAAGAGATTCCTCCAAAAATGACATCATGTTGATAATGAATAGTAATCCTACATCATCATTAGCAATGTTTGAAAATGGTAAACTCGACATTGTAGATGGAAGCGGTATTCCACTTTTAGAAATACCTTATCTAAAAAAGAAAAAATTGCTTAAATCAAAAAATAGATTTGCTAATACATATATAGGCTTCAATTTAGATGAACCACCTTTTGACAACGAAGAAATCAGAAAAGCATTTGCAATTTCAATAGATAAAAGAATCTTTGAAAAAGTTTTTCAAGGTACAGTGAAAGCAACTAATTATTGGTTGCCAGAGAGAATACCTCCAATGACGAAAGATTCTGCTAATACAGAATCATATTCTTTTGACGAAAAAAATATTAGTTTAGCAAATAGAATTATAGACAAAAATGGATATAGAGACAGAAGTGATTTTCCAAGAGTAAAACTTTTATATCCTGAATCTGGAAACAATAGAATCATTGCGGAAATTTTGCAAAATAGATGGTCCGAGAATTTGGGGATAATGATTGATATAGAAGGGCTAGAGTGGAAGATATATTTGAGCACTTTAGATAACGATCGACCTAATATGTTTAGAGGCGGTTGGATCGCTGATTATCCTCATGCACATAATTTTATGAATTTATTTACTTGTAATAGTGGCAATAATGAGACCGGCTGGTGCAACAAAGATTATGACAACAAAATTTTCTCAGCTTCCTCGAATTACAATTCAAAAAAGAGTGAAGAACTATATAATGAAGCAAGCGCTATACTTACCTTGAATGATATTGCAATAATTCCACTTTTTTATTCTGTACAACTGTACTTAAAGAGTGAAAGAATTAAAAATGCTGGTTTCACTAGTATGGGTGTTATGGATTTCGATAGAATAATTATAAAAAAAGATTAGGAATTAAAATAAGGAATTATATCCTTAGCGTATGTCTCCATCGCAATGTCTGGGTTCGGGCTGAAATAGTGAAATAGAACAAAATGCTTAACTCCTTTGTCTATGTACTTCTCTATTTTCTTTATACAATCATCTTTAGAGCCAGTAATAGTGAAATCAATTACAGCTTCTCTTGGAAAATATTGACCCAGGTCTCTAAACTTTTGTTTTCTATCCTCGTCAGTGGGAGTTATATTGAAATAATTTAAACCCTTGTACTCATCAGGTATATCTATGTCATAACCGGCGCGTTTTAGTTGATCTTGCATAATACATACATACCTAAATGGCTCCAATGTCTTGTAGGCTTCGTCTTCATTCTCTCCTAAAGAAGTAAATACCCACAAAGTCGAATCTATATCGTCAATTGTTCGTCCGGATTTACTAGCAGATAATTCAATCTTATCTAATGATTCTTTGTATAAATCAGGAGTTAAATCTATTGGCATCCATCCGTCACCAATCTTGCCTGTTAAATCTAATCCTTTATCTGTATGAGTGGCGAAATAAAAAGGGACGCTTGGTCTATCTTCGTAAAGGTTGAGCAATAAAGAAGCCTTGTCCATATTGAATATTTCTCCTTTAAAATCCACCGGGTCCGTAGTTGACCAAAGAAGTTTCATGATATCTACGGATTCAACCATTCTTTGAAATGGCTTATCCCAAGGTATTCCATAAGCATCAAGATTCATTGACTCACCAACGCCTAATGCGAGTGCGGCTCTTCCTTTTGATATATGATCGATTGTCGCTAGTCTCTGCGCAAAAACAGCAGGGTGATTTCTATGAGGATCTGAGGTGGCTCCTAAAGTAATATTCTTAGTCTGAGCTGCGACTGCAGCGGCTATCGTCCATGCTTCAAAAGCTGGATGTGGAGCAATAAAAGCTAAATGGTCTGGAAACCATAGGCTGTCAAAACCCAAATCATCCGCTTTAACAGAAAAATTTAAGAGCCCATTAGCATCTGCTCCGGGCATCGGTGGCACAAGACCAAATTTAACTTTACTCATTGTAATATGTTATCAAAATACCCTAATTTATTCTAGAAAACTTTTAAGGACTTCTCCAATGTCAGATTTAGCTAATTTTTCTAAGGCTTTCTTTTCTATTTGCCTAATCCTTTCTCTTGTAAGATCGAATTTTTTACCAATCTCGTCTAATGTATAAGTGCTCTCCATATCAATTCCAAATCTCATCTTAATTATCTCTTCTTCACGTGGAGTAAGCGCTTTTAGGGCTGCCTTTATTCTTTCGGTCAAAGAACTTTCAGCTACTATTTTGTCTGGAACAGGTGAGCCCTCATCTGGAATAAAGTCTAAAAGAGTTGCCTTTTCACCATCAAATACTGGTGTATCTAGTTGAACAACTTCATTGGTTGATTCCAGAATCCTCTTAACTCCATCGAGAGATATGCCTACCCTTTCGGCAATCTCCGAAGGTGTTGGTTTTCTTCCAAGTTCTTTTTGTAATGCTGTGCTTGCTTTGAATACTTTACTGGCTTGTTCTAAGACGTAAACTGGAACTCTAATAGTTCTAGTTTGGTCCAAGAGTGCACGGGAAATCGCCTGATGAATCCACCATGAAGCATATGTAGAAAATTTAAAGCCCTTTGTGTGGTCAAATCTTTCAACTGCTCTCATCAATCCTACATTCCCTTCTTGAATCAAATCTTGTAAAGCCAAACCTCTGCCAATATACCTTTTCGCTATGCTAACCACTAGTCTAAGGTTAGCTTTCACAAATCTTTCTTTTAGTCTATTAGCTAAATCGGTAAATGCTGTTACGTAGCCTTGAAATTCAGCAATTCTCCTCTTCTTGCCTCCTTTAAGAGCTAGGAGTTTTTTGTTCTCTGTTTGAGTAATTTGGGAAGATTGTACTTTGTCAATTAATTCTTGAAAACTTGTGGCACTAGCTTCGCATTTTTTAATTTTTGATGAAACCTCAACTTCTTGCTTCGACTTCAACAGAGGCTCTAAAGACATATCTTTAAAATATACATATAACAATCTATATTGTTCATCAGGAACCCAGTCCTTTTTTTTGTTCTGAGAATTTACATTTCTTAGTGTAGCTTTTTGATACTCTTCTAATAAAGTTTTATCGTCCAAATCACCTGAATTTGAATCAGTTGTGGAGCTGGTATTTGAATTAGATTGGTAATTCTCGTATTCATTAGCACTCATAAGCACCCTCATTATACAATTTTTATACTAATAAGTGAAGTAGAACTGGCCCGGAAGGGGTCGAACCTCCATTGCTTGGACCAAAACCAAGAGTCCTGCCATTAGACGACGGGCCAATCTGTATGATGATACTGAAAATATAAATAAATTCAATCTAAGTAAAAACGCCACCCTTCAATTGATTCAACGATTAGGACTTTAGTGTTCGTTGATGATTCTAGATAATTCTCAGCTTCTTTAGTGTCAGAGTCATTATCTAACACTGAGAAAACAGTTGAGCCACTTCCAGATATTGAATAATTTTTAAGTTTTAACTCATCAAGCATAGTAAAGATTTTTTTGTATTCAGAGTGTCTCTCTATCAATATGGGCATGAAATCATTTCTCAAATATAAATTATCATTTTTAAAATAAATTTTATTTATTTTATCTAAGTTTGTATTATTGTTTTGAATATAATTTTTTGAATCCCATAAAGCATAAAGCTCTTTAGTGTCACATGAGAATCCTGGAAAAATTAATAAGTACTTTAATTTTGGAGGGTTTTCAATAATTTCTACTTTGTCACCTTTGCCAGTGACTCTTGCTGTTCTTGAAAAAAGAAAAAATGGTATATCTGCTCCTAGTTCGGCTCCTATATTAAGAATTTCAGGAAATGAATCAATGTTAAAAATTTTTGATAAACCCAAAAGAGTAGCTGCTGCATTACTACTAGCCCCTCCCATGCCCGAACCAAAGGGTATTTTTTTCTTCACTGATATTTTAATGGATTGCTTGATGGAGAAGGTATTATAGAAAGATTTTGCAACTTTGGTAATCAAATTATCATTGAACGAGACAGTATTGTCAGGAAAGTCTAATTCAATTAAGTTCGAACTCTCTGTAAGTGAAATGGATACAGTATCATTCAAGTCAATAGGTTGCATCAAGGAACTAATCTCATGATAATTATCTGGCCTTCTATGTTCTATAGCTAGATTTAAGTTTATCTTTGCTGGGCATATGACATTTATTTCTTTCATTAGCTATTAAGTCTATATCTAATCAATGGTAATAAAAAGGTCATTCCGTATTATCAAAACTTGACAATCTATTAATTATGTTTTTTGTTTAACATGTGAGTTATCAGACTAATAAATCGAAGAAACTTTACAAAGAAGCGTCTAAAGTCATACCTGGTGGTGTAAATAGTCCAGTAAGGTCTTTCGGAGCAGTTGGAGGGCAGCCTGTGTTCATCAAAAAAGCTTTGGGTCCCTACCTATATGATGAGGATGATAATAGATATATTGATTATATTGCTTCATTTGGTCCACTTATTTTTGGTCATGCCTGCAAAGAAATCATAGATGTTGCAAAAGAAGCAATGGATTACAGTACAACGTTTGGTGCCTGCCATAAAAATGAAATCAAATTAGCACAATTAATATCAGAAACGATCCCTTCAATGGAAATGTTACGTCTGACCAATTCAGGAACTGAAGCAACGATGAGTTGTATAAGACTCGCTAGAGCATTTACAAAAAAAGATAAAATAATTAAATTCGAAGGTTGTTACCATGGTCATGCAGACTATTTGTTAATGGAGGCAGGTTCAGGTGCTTCAACTTTTGGCTCTCCTTCCTCTCCCGGTGTTCCTACCGAGTTCAGCAAAAGTACTCTTCTTGCCAAGTTTAATGATTTTGAAAGTGTGAAAACTACATTTGAAAATAATGTGGGTTCAATTGCTGCAATAATTTTAGAGCCCGTCCCTGCTAATATGGGTCTGGTACTACCAAAGGAAAAGTTTTTGGAAGACGTTAAGAATCTTGCACATAAAAATAATGCATTAGTAATTTTTGATGAAGTTATTTCTGGTTACAGAATGGGTCTTGGCGGTGCCCAAGGATATTTTGGCGTTAAACCAGATATGACATGCATTGGAAAAATAATTGGGGGTGGTTTTCCTGTTGGTGCTTTTGGAGGAAGCAAGGAAATAATGTCTATGCTTTCACCACTGGGACCAGTATATCAAGCTGGAACTCTTTCTGGTAATCCAATTGGGGTTATTGCTGGGATTAAGACACTTGAATTGTTAATCAAATCAAGTTCAAACATATATAAAGAATTAGAAGAGCGTGCTTCTTATATTAAAAGTAGCTTTGACAAACAAAATTTCAACGGCATTAAGATTAATCAAATTAGCTCAATGCTAACATTTTTCTTCACTAGTAATAATTCTATTGATAATTATTCTGATGTAATAGCTTGTGATAAAGATTTGTATGGAAAATTTTTTAATAGTCTCTTGTCTAGTGGGGTAATGCTTCCTCCTTCTCAATTTGAAACAATGTTCGTATCTGCCGCTCATACTTATAAGGATTTAGACTATACTATAGAAAAATGTATAGAATCTGCATCAAAAATAGGAAAAAATAATTGAGCCAAAGAGCTACATGGGTAAAATTCATTGTTGTTGGAATTGAGCTTGCATCTTGCATATTGGCTGGAATATTTATAGGTAGTGAAGCGGATGAATATTTTGACAAGCAACCTCTGTTCACTATTATAGGAGTTATAGTGGGTTCAATAGCTGGCTTTACGCTAATGTTAAAAATAATAAACACTAAAAAAAGATAATGTTTTCTAAATCAAATAAATTGCTTAGTCTAATATCGTTGCTAATAGCAATTCCTTGTATATATTTGTATAAAAATCCTTTTTTTAAGGCAGCTTTATATGGATTACTGGTCTCATTTATAAATATTCTTTCAATCCAATTTTTAACTAATATCTTTACAAAAAAGAAGGCTAGTAAAGTTTTTGCATTCCTGTTCACCATAAGCAAGATCTTGTTATTAGTTGGGGTTGTTATATATCTAATTAAATTTCTAACCCTAGATTTGATTGGATTTTTGACAGGATTTAGTGTAATTTTAATTGTGTTTATTCTTTTAATTCAAGGAAAATAACTTATGAGTGCACTAGAACATGCCCAATGGACAGAGCTGTTAGGTATAAATCAGTATGATCATATATTTGGCGCAGTACTTGTCGTTTCTCTTTTAATCTTATTTTCTTTGAAAGTAAGAAAAAAATGTTTAGAAGCAGCAGTAGACAAAAACTCATTAGCGCCTTCACCTAAGTTTTCCATAACAACCTTTTTTGAATTTATTACCTTAGATTTCTTGCTAAAATTAATATCAGATATATTTGGCAGCGAAGAAAAGGCAAGGAGATTTTTGCCGTTGCTTGGTGGTGCCTTCTTTTTTATTTTCTTTGCCAATTTATTAGGAGTTTTCCCTGGGTTTTATCCCGCTTCGCAAAACCTTAACACTACACTCGCTATGTCATCAGTGATTTTTATTGCGTATAATTATCTTGGCTTTAAAGAGCATGGCTGGGGATATTTAAAACACTTCATGGGTCCAGTTATTTATCTGGCTCCGTTGATGATTGTTATAGAGCTTGTAAGTCACCTCGTAAGACCCGCATCGCTTTCTTTGAGACTGTTTTGGAATATGTTTGGAGATCATTTAGTTTTGCAGATTTTTTCAAATTTAACTCCTTATATTGTTCCAGTAATTTTTATAGGTTTGGGAGTTTTTGTTTCGTTTTTACAAGCATTCATTTTTACAATCTTATCAAGCATTTATATTTCGTTATCAATAAGTCATGATCATTAAAACAAGGAGGAACAGAATGAATAAATTTTCGTTTTACACATTTTTTGTTGTAGCTGCAACTTTACTGTTAGCACCAGAAGTTTATGCCGCAGACCAATCTGGAGAAGCAATTTCAGGTCTTGCATTAGGAAGTGGACTTGGTATAGGTATTGCTGCTGCAGGCGGTGGAATTGGAATGGGTCGGATGGTTGCTTCAGCATTAGATGCTGTTGGTAGAAACCCTGGAGCTGCCGGTCAGATACAAACACCAATGATTATTGGATTAGCTCTAATTGAATCTTTGGTTATCTATGCTCTAGCTATAACATTCTTATTACAAAATAAAATTTAAGATTGAAGCAGAAAGGTGAATCAATTTCACCTTTCTGCTTTATATGATTCAGTGTATAGGCACAACTTGCCTATAGATTCTCTGTTTTTGATTTTAGCTAGTGCCTTCATGAAATCGTTAATAGAGTAAAGTTCAGGAGCAGCAATTTTTATTAATCCTTTTTCGTATAGGTTTCCAATCTTTTCAATACATGTAAGATTAAAATTTTTATTACCATAAGCAAAAGGGCCCCAGAAAATTCCTACCAAATCGCACCCTTTTAATAGAATTTTATTAACAGAAATGTCGGCTATATCTCCCGACGCAAAACCTATTATTAAAATTTTTCCTTCCCATTTTATACAACTAAGAGAGTCAACAGTTGTTTGACCACCAATCGTATCATAAATCAAATCAAACTTTTCTACGTTATTTTTTTTGATTGATTCTTTAAGATTGTTTGTATCGTTCAATATCAGGGTGTCAGCTCCATATTGCTTGCACATTAATAATTTATCACTTGAAGATGCTACAGCGGTAACTTTGCAATCAAAAGCTTTAGCGATTTCAATTGCAGATAAGCCTATACCTCCTGATGCCCCTAAGATTAAAACTCTCTGGCCTGGTCTGATTTTAGCCCGCTCGACTAGAGCATAATAAGAAGTTCCATAATTAATAGTCATAGATGCAGCAATTTCGAATGACATATTTCTAGGTTTCTTTACAATAAACCTAGAGTTTAGCTTAACAAATTCCGAAAAGCCTCCCCAGCTTGAAAGTCCTACAACTTCATCACCGACTTTAAAGTTTTTAACATTGTTGCCTACTTCTTGAATTATTCCAGATACCTCTAGTCCAGGAATAAATGGAAGTTTGGGAGTATCTTGATATTTTCCTTCAACAATTAAAATATCTGCAAAACTTATTCCTGTGCAATATACTTTAACCAGGACTTCGTCGTCTTCTGGAATTGGCACCGGAACTTCTTGTAAACTTAAGTTCTCGATAGAACCAAATTTTTCTAATTGAATTGCAAAGTTTTTCATTCTTTTAATCCTAAATTCTTTGCTAATTCGATACCTTCTTCTTTTGAAGTAATGTTTCCTTCAAGTTGTTCGTCAAAAATCTTAGAGAGAATTTCCTTGAATTTTGGACTAGGCTCTAAACCTAATGAGATCAAATCGTCCCCTGTAATAAGGGGTTCTGGTTTGATTGGTTCATTTTTTAATTCATCTATTCTAGCTAGGGTGTAATCGTACAATGAAAGATCTCCATGGCTTCCTAGACAGTCAGCTTTATGTAAAGCTAAATGATTATCAAAATTATGAAGAGAAATAAATTTTTTAAATGTACTTTTTTTCATTTGCTTGATATTGCCAAACTTCATGTGCTCGCTAACGAGAGATTTTATATTGGATGTTTGCTTGTTAGAAAACTTTAATCTTTTGCAAATTTTCTCTGTCATATTTGCTCCTACATATTCATGTCTATTGAATCTTATTCGATCTGTAACAGTCTTAGTTTTTGGTTTGCCAATATCATGAAGTAATGCTCCATATGCGAGTTCAGTATTGTCTTTTTCATTATAATCTAACATGTCTAGAACTAAGCATGTATGAACAAACACATCGCCTTCTGGATGAAATTCTTCTGGTTGCTCGACATTTTTTAGATCTTCAATTTCAGGAATTATGTGTTTTAATAATCCGAAGTCGCTTAGAGACATCATTCCTTTTCCAGGATTATTGCTCTCCGCTATTATTCTCGTTATCTCATCTCTAATTCGTTCTATACTGATAAGAGATATTTTTTCTGCGTTCTTAGAGAGTGCTGCTTTTGTCCCTTCTTCGATGTCAAAGTTAAATCTATTTGAAAATCTAATTGCCCGAAGCATTCTTAGGTAATCTTCTGAAAATCTTTTTTCTGGTAAACCAATAGTTCGAATTATTTTGGATTCAATATCCTTAATTCCTTCGCAATAATCAAATATCTGTGAAGTCTCTGGATCTAAGACAAGACCATTAACAGTAAAATCACGACGTTCTATGTCTTCTTCTACATGTTTTGTATAAACCACTTCTTCAGGATGCCTACCATCGTTATACTGCATATCTTTTCTGAACGTTGCTACTTCTATTGAAATATCATCTATCAATACAAGCATAACGCCGAAGCTTTGTCCTACTGATTTGGTCCTGCTGAAAATTGTTTCTATTTCTTTTGGTGTAGCAGACGTAGATATATCAAACTCGTTTGGTTCTTCGTTTAAAAGCATATCTCTAACTGCTCCGCCAACTATAAAAGCTTCATGTGTGTTTTCTTTTAATTTCCTAATTATTTCTCTGGCAGCTTTAAATTTAGGATTATTTGTAATTGAATCAGTTAATTGAATCATCATCTATATTGTTTATAGTCTATATTATAGTCAAAATCTAAGTTAAATAAATCTCATGGTCAATATTAAAGAAATCAAAGAATCTGTCTCTAATGATGGGGCTAAACTAATATACCAGTCTCTTGATGGGTTAAATTGGAAACAGATTACGTGTAAGGATATAAATTTAAATATAGATTTAATAATTTCTTATATTGTATCAAAAAATTTAAGCGGCAAGAATGTTTTAAGTCTGTCGATGAATTGTTTAGATTCTTTTGTTCTCGAATCATGCTTCTTTTCAATGGGATGTCAAATGACTTTTATGGATGCTAGTAATAGTAAGGATGTTAAGTTAAATAAATCATATGGGGTAATTATAGTTGACAATATAGAAGTATTATCAAATATTCCTGAAATCACAGAATCATTAAACGAATCTATAGAAATTATTACGATTGATAGCTTTCAAGATTATTCAAAATATAAAAAACAAGTTAAGTCAATCAAGAACATATATAAAATAGGGCTACTTTCCAGAAAAGATTTAGATGCAGATATGTACGATTTATTAGATAAGCAAGAAATCAAAGATGATATTCAATTTATTAGCAATGAGGGTCTGAGTAAAAAAAATAATACCGATTTTAAATTAACAATAGAGAAATATAAAAAAACATTTCAAGAAATTAAAGAAAAAGAATTTTCGGCTTGTGTTTATCTAAAAGAAGATTTGTTCTCGAAATGTGTAAATTATTTCTTTATTACTTGCTCAAGAAAGTTTACCAATAGCAAATCTTTAACTCAATTCATAGAAAATGCAAATGAAATTATGCCAAAACATTTAGTAATTGATAGTTACAGTTTGGATAGCTTGATAGAAATGAGCTCTCAAACAAATAAAGCGTTTTTGGACTTGATCGGCTCTAGGGCAAGAAGGATAATTACATATAATTATAACAATTCAGAAAATATTAAAAGAATTGAAGATGGTGGAATAGAAATTATTAGTTTTTAGTTTTATTATATTTTAGCAATACTTTTTGCCATAGGAAAAATTTCACTTATGACTTTTGCGATGGCTATAGCTATATCCATGTGTTCTTTCTGAGTTCCATGACCACTTCGTAATTCAATATAATGAACCCAACTTCTTAGAGTGCCATTCATATACATTCTACTAACTGTATTTCCTTCAGGAAGTACGGATCGGGCTTGCTCCTTTGCAATACCATTGTCAATTGCCCATTTGTATGTATCTTTTGCGAGTTCTATAAGCTTAAGCTGTTTGTTGTTCCATTCCTCAACAAGTAAATCGTCATCAGTTTCGATAGAATTTTGTCGATTTTTTTTATCTTGCAATCTAGCCGCTCTAGTTACAAAAGACAAATCTTTAGTTGGGTCAGCATAACGCTGGCTAAACTCCTGAAAACTAAAAGATCTGTGTCTCAATATCTGTCTAGCAATATCACGAGTCGTTTCAATTTCAATACATGCACTAACCATTTCAAGCGGGGACCAGTGTTTATTGGAGATTAAATAATTTATTAATCTTTCACTTGTTTCATTGTTCACTTGATTAGATGGATTAGATACTCTTGCACAAAAAGCGATTAAATCTTGAACATTTAAAATCCCTTCGTTGTTAAATTCTTCTGTTGCTTTTGAGTAACTTACTAATCTTATCTTCATCTTTATATAACTTGATTTTCTAAGGATTTAATCATTATATCTAAAAAATTATCTATAGAGTAATCAATAAAGTTGACACTGCTCATATCAACATGTAAATCCTCATACTTGTTGCTTGTTTCGCTTATAATGTGTATTGCCTTATTCCTTTTAACTACTATCTCAATAAATGAATATGTTATGGGTGATATTCTATCCTCCGCCAAAATAATCAAATTTTCACATCTATTTAGTAGCATCCATGAATCTCTGTAGTCCCATTCCGCAATATCTTGTCCTTTAAAAGGAATACTGGGTTTTAGAACATTGTCCTTGCATCCTGAGCATGAAACAGCATCTTGATTCTTAATTACTGATTCCATACTTTTATCCATTCCACATGTCGAACAATACAACCAACTAATGTTTCCTTCTAGGTCTATAATGTTTTGTGGATCTTCAAGTTTTAGTATCCCGTCAATATTAAGGTTGATAATTCCTGATATGGATTGTGACTTTTTAATTTCCAGTATCCTGCGGTATCTGTCAGAAACTGCAAAAGGGTAGTCGTCCTTTAAAATATGAGAGATATGTGAGAAATACTGGTTTCTGCTTTCTTCATTAGATCTAAAATCTTTTATTGATGGTCTTGTCTCGTAATCAAAAAGAATCTCATATTTTCCATTTTCAAAAAAATTTTTTTCTATAATCAATACTATTTGATTGTATTCAATAAGGTCATCGATTAGAATATCACTATTCATTAATTTTAATTTTATCATGGCTGTTGATATAAGAGAATTGAAACTTCTAAATGACAGGATTGTCTCGATTTTATGGTCTGATTCGCATTTAAGTTATTTAATTGTTAAGGACATTCGTGATTCCTGTCCATGTGCAACATGTAGAACGGCAAGAGAGGGTTTTAAAAAATCTATACCACTTTTGCCAGAAGATAGTTATAAAATTCTTAATTTTCAAAAAATAGGGCAATATGCAATCCAATTTAAGTGGGGCGACGGACACGAAACAGGGATATTTTCTTATGAAAGGTTGATGGAGATGTGTACTTGTATTGACTGTAAGAATTAGACTCCTCTTTTGTCACCCCATATAGACTTGTGAAGTTGGGGAAGTACTCTGACAGGAAGATTATCTTTTAAGACTAGATCAGCTATGATAGATATCTTGGTTCCAAAAACAGGCTGCATAATAATTTCTGCTTGAAATTTTTCTTTAACAATTATTTGTTTAGCGTAATCATAATCTTTTTGATCTTTAACTACAAATTTGATTTGATCTTTCTTGTTTAATTTCTTTAAAATTGAATTATTAGTCTTTTGCTCCATGTTCGAAGAAGGACATTTGCAATCCATGCTAATTACAACTTGTTTGTTTTGGAAAACTGGATCGGGCTCTATGTGGCCAGCCGTTTCAAGTATAATGTTAAAATTTTTGTTTACTAAGATTTGAACTAAGTCGATTAATGGCTCTTGCTGCAACAATGGTTCTCCTCCAGTTATACAAATTCTTTTACAATCGATTAATTCTATTTCTCTAATTATATTTTCTATTTTCATAATTTTATATTCTTTGCCTTCTACTGCATACATTGAATCACACCAAGTACATCGCAAGTTACATCCAAAAAGACGGAGAAAAATTGTTGGTATTCCCATATCAACTCCTTCCCCTTGTATTGAATAAAAAATTTCACTTATTTTTAATTTCATAATTTTTACTTTTGGGTAGCCTCATTAAATTTTCAGAAACAGCCCTTAATACTAAAGGGTCAGGCAAATTGGCTTCTTCAAATGCTTTTGATCTCAACATGTTTGCATGATCTTTTGAGGATGGAGGATATTTACCATCATAGCTTGTGTGAGTATAAGCTAAAGCATCCCAACATTGTTCTCCTAATGTTTTACTTAAATTAATAATTTCATATTTTTTCATAAACATGAGTGGTGTTAAAATTTCAATTTTTTTATCTAATGCACATGAAATTGTATTTTCCATGCTATCAATAAAATTTTGGCGACAGTCAGGATACCCACCAAAGTCTTCTTGGCAAACACCTGTTATGATTGTAGCTATATTGTCTGTATATGCCCTATTTGCTGCTATAGATAAAAAAAGCAGATTTCTTCCGGGCACAAAAGTTTCTTGTATGCCGGAAGAAAAATTTTCTATTTTTTCATGTGTCTCAAGTTTTTTATCGAAATTAGTTAAAGGCGAATTTCCATTAAAAATTGATCCTACATCAACAATATCATGATGAACAATCCCTGCAATCTTACAAATCTTTTTCGCGCTCTCAATCTCTATGCTATGCAATTGATTGTAATTAAAAGTTATAGCGGAACATGAATAACCTTCTTTGATTGCCCAAAACAAACATGTAGTAGAATCTTGCCCACCGCTTAAAACTATTAGTGCTTTTTTCATAATTTATCAATTATTATTATTATATAATGGATGTAATTAGAAAAGTAGAGACTACTGATGTAGATATTATTTATGATTATGAAAAATTATTTTTTAAAGATTACTGGTCAAAAGATCAAATATTGATAGAGATTACTAATAATAATGCTTTTAATCTAGTTTTTGAAAAAGATTCTAGGTTGGTAGCATATATATTTACTCGAAATTCTGTGGATTTTGTTGAAATACTAAAGATAGCTGTCTCAAAAAGTTTCAGAAAAATAGGTATCGCTAAAAAATTAATAAAAGAAGTTGAACTGTTTATAAGTAATTCAAACACAAGTAAGATTTTTCTAGAGGTTAGAGAAGGAAATGAAGCCGCAATAAGTTTGTATAAAGAATTGGGATTTAAAATTGATGGTATACGAAAAAATTATTATAAAAAATATAATGAAAATGCTCTATTGATGAGCAAGGAACTATCCTGAACCCTTGAATCGACCATAAACTAATTCGAGAGCTGATGTCATTTCACCTATTGTGCAATACTCCTTTACAGCTTCTAAGATAAAGGGCATGAGATTTTTTTCCTCTCTCGCTGCATTTTCTAAATTGTCTAAGCAATCTTTAACTTTTTTGGGATTTCGATTTTTACGTAATTCTTTTAATTTGTTAACTTGATTCAATTCTAGATTTGAATCAATTTCCTGTATGGGAGGTAGTTTCTCTTCAACATCTGTAAAATCATTAACTCCAACAACCACTCTTTCCTTTCTTTCTAATTCAAGCTGTAAGCTGTAAGCAGAATTTTCTATTTCAGATTGAATATAATTTTCCTCGATACATTTAATCATTCCACCTTTTTTCTTGATAATTTCTAAATACTCATAAACTTTTTTTTCTATTTCATCAGTCAAATTTTCAAGGAAAAATGAGCCTGCTAATGGATCAATAGAGTCGGCAACTTCTGACTCATAAGCAATAAGTTGTTGTGTCCTCAATGCAATTATTGCAGAGTCTTCAGTAGGTAAGCCTAATGCTTCATCATAAGAATTTGTATGCAAAGATTGAGTTCCACCTAGAACCGCTGCCATAGCTTGCATACCAGTTCTTACAATGTTGTTTAATGGTTGCTGAGCTGTAAGAGTTACTCCGCCTGTTTGAGAGTGGACTCTAAATTTGCAAGCGTTATCGTCTTGAATGTTAAAATTCTTTCTTAATATGTTTGCCCATATTCTTCTTGCGGCCCTATATTTAGAGATTTCTTCAAAAAAATTATTATGCACCGCGAAGAAAAAGGAAACTCGTTTGCAAATTTGCTCAATATCTATATTTCGTGATTTAGCAATTTCTAAATATTCAATTGCATCAGCAATCATAAAAGCAAGTTCTTGAACTGCTGTTGATCCTGCTTCTCTTATATGGTATCCACTAACACTGATGGGATTCCATCTCGGTGCAAAATCTTTACAATACTCCATGATATCGACAGTTAATTTGACTGAAGGTTCTGGTGGAAAAGCATATGTTCCTCTTGCAATAAACTCTTTAAGCAAATCATTTTGAACAGTTCCCATTATTTTATCTGCTGAAATTCCTTGTTTCTCAGCTGCTACTATATACATAGCTAATAACATCGATGCTGTTGCATTAATTGTCATAGAAGTTGAAACTTGATCTAAAGGTATGTCCTCGAGTAGGATCTCCATGTCATCAAGGGAGTCAATCGCAACACCAACTTTACCAACTTCACCTTTACTGATTTCTGAATCCGAATCGTATCCCATTTGAGTAGGTAAATCAAAAGCTACGCTTAATCCTGTTTGTCCTTTGTCTAGAAGATATTTGAATCTTTTATTGGTTTCTTCTGCAGAGCCAAATCCTGCATACTGTCTCATAGTCCACAGTCTTCCTCTATACATTGTAGGCTGAACGCCTCTAGCAAAAGGGAAGCTGCCTGGCATAGAGTTTTTTTCATCTAAGTTTTTATCAAGATCTTCACTTGTATAAAACCTATTAATGTCAATACCAGAAGTGGTCGAAAAGGTTTCTTTTCTTTCTTTTATTTTTTCTTTGAACTTTTTTTCCCAATCTTCCTTTTTCACAATTAATACATCCTAGTAGAATTTGCCTTCGCTAAGCTAATCAATGATTCCTTAAATTGGCTGTTTTTTAAATCTTTTAATGTTGAAACAGCCTTTAAAGAATAATTATTCGCTATTCTAATAGTTTCTTCAATTGCTTGTGTTTTAAGGACAAAATTATATAGAAAATCTAAATTTTTTTTATTAAACTTTTTCTTGGCCAAAATATTTATTGCTTTGTCAGACATAGTGTTTCTTCCATTTTTTAAAGAAATAAGCATCGGCAAGGTAACTTTTCCTTCTTTTATGTCCCCCATTGCCTTTTTCCCCATACTTTTTGAATCACCTATAAAATCTAACACATCATCAATTAACTGATACGAGATTCCTAAATTTTGTCCATATTTCTTCATTCTAGATATTGAAAATCTATTACCCCCTGCCAAAATAGCTCCAATCTCTGCAGATGAGGAAATAAGGGACGCCGTTTTTAAGTTGATCATTTCGAAATAGGCTTTTTCATTAAAAGGTATTTGTCTTTTAGATAGCATAATATCTAGTATTTGACCGTTTGCTAACTCAGCTGCAGCAGAAGTCACAGAGGACATTATCTCAGAGTTCTTAGATTTGTTAATTAAAAATAAAGATTTAGCAAGCAAATAGTCTCCTGCTAGAACTGTTGCATGGTCTCCCCATATTTTATTAGCTGATTTTACTCCTCTTCTAAGTGTGGCTTCATCGACAATATCATCATGAATTAATGATGCATTATGAAGCAGTTCCACCGAAGTAGCGGCATAAATTATATTTTTATTAATCTTGTTTCTAATTGAAAGTGCTGATAGTAAAACTATAGAAGGACGCAATCTTTTACCTGGCTTCAGCAACAAGTATTTAATTATCTCTTCGGTCAGATTAATTTCATTAGAGACTTGGTTCTTTAATTCTTGCTCTACAGAGACAAGATATTTCTTTATAGGAGATAAAATTGAGACATAATCCATTTTTGTAAGTTATCAGAAAAAAGTGATAAGTCAAAAGAAGAAAATTCTAATGTTGACGAATTAAGACTATAGATAGATACTAAAGAAAATCAATAAATTTTCTTGTATTTTTGTATAAGTAAATAATGAATATGACTGTGTATGACATAATTTTTATTTCTATAATTCTTGTTATCACCTTTTTTGGTTTTTTTGTCGGATTTGTAGCATCCTTCTCTAAATTCTTCACTTTGTTTATCCCCCTTATAATTACTTATATCGGGTCAGATATCTTCCAATTATATCTAATAGAAAAATTTTCTTTTTATTCCGGATCGGGGGCAGAAATAATCTCCAGCATTCTTATGTATGTTCTGCTATATCTTTTCTTTAAGATTCTTTTTATCCTTTTTGAAGCTTTGATAAAGTCCTTGAATCTAGGATTAGCAAATAGGGTTTTTGGTGCTGTCTTGGGTTTTTTGACAGGTAGCTGTTTTGGATATATTTTTTTGGTTTTGGCAAATAAAATATATGGCATTGAATCTTTGATATATTTTAAAATTCAAGCTTATCTATCTTTTTTTTTAGCTATATAAGGGTATGATTCTATTTGATGGAAAAACTCACCGCCTACCAATATCTGCTAAAAAATAAATTAGTTGGTGATAAAAATAGGGAACTCATATCTCTTCTAAAAGATATTAAACTCGCAGCAAGACAAGTTAGCAAGGAGCTAAATAGCGCTGGTTTGAATAAAATACTTGGTGATGAGTCTGGTACTGAGAATATCCATGGGGAAAAAGTTAAGAAGCTTGATGTAATCGCCAATGATTTATTTATCAATTCATTAAAAAAAGGTGGGAACTGTGCTGGGATAGTATCTGAAGAAATAGATAAAATCTTAGTGTTTAACGATAAAGTCTCTAAAAATTCTCATTATATTGTGGCAATCGATCCACTCGATGGATCGTCAAATATTGACGTAAATGTCCCTGTTGGAACTATCTTTTCTATATTTAAAAGACCTTCGATTAAGAAAAATCTTGTTGCGAAAGACTTCCTACAAAAAGGCGACAAACAAGTTGCTGCTGGCTACATTATTTATGGCTCTTCTACGATATACGTACTAACGGTCGGTAAGGGTGTTGATGCCTTCACCTTGGATCCTTTAGTTCAAGAGTTTTATTTGTCGCATAAAGATATAAAAATACCTAAAAGCGGAAGAATGTATTCAGTCAATCAAGGTAATTATTATGAATTCCCTATTGAAGTACAAGAATATATCAAATGGTGCGAGCAAGAAGACATAGATACGGGTCGACCTTATTCGCTAAGATATGTTGGTTCGATGGTTGCAGATATCCATAGAAGCCTATTAAAAGGTGGGTTGTTTATTTATTCAAAATCTAAAAGAGCTCCTGAAGGTAAACTTAGATTATTATACGAATGTAGTCCTATGGCATTTATAATCGAACAAGCCGGTGGTTTAGCTTCTGATGGAAAAGAAAGAATATTAAATTTGAAGCCAAAAGGAATCCACCAAAAATCTGCAATTTTTATTGGATCTAACGATATGGTAAAGAATGTAATGTCTCTTATGAAGAGTTGAGGGAATCTAAGCAAGCTTGATTAGTTTATTTAGATAAACATCTTGTACAGCATTTAAAATCTCTACACCATCTTTCATGCTTTTTTGAAAAGCTTTTCTCCCTGTTATAAGTCCCATGCCTCCAGATCTCTTATTGATAATAGCGGTTTTTACTGCCTGAGCAATATCATTGTCTCCAGATGCTCCTCCAGAATTAATTAGTCCTGCTCGCCCTAGGAAGCAATTCACAACTTGATATCTATTTAAATCTATTGGATGGTCAGAAGTAAGTTCAGAATAAACCTTATTATGTGTTCTACCAAAATTAATATCAACAAAACCATTATTATTTTCGGCTAATTTTTGTTTAACAATGTCAGCTTGTAAGGTTGCTGCAAGATGATTTGCCTGTCCAGTTAAATCAGCAGACAAATGATAATCCTTAGAATCCGTTTTAAAATCTGGATTGCGTAAGTATGCCCAAAGAATTGTGACTAAACCTAGGGAATGCGCATATTCAAAAATTTGTGAGACCTCTTGTATCTGTCTTTTGCTCTCTTTAGAACCAAAGTAGATTGTGGCTCCCACGGCAACTGCTCCCATATTAAATGCTTGGTCAACAGAAGCGAATGGTGTTTGATCATATTCATTTGGATAAGTAAGAAATTCATTATGATTCAACTTAACTATAAACGGGATTTTATGAGCGTACTTTCGAGATACAGACCCGAGCATCCCTAAAGTTGAAGCTATAGCGCTACATCCGCCTTCAAGAGCAAGCTTGACTAAATTTTCTGGGTCAAAATAATCTGGATTTGGAGCAAAGGATGCACCAGCTGAATGTTCAATTCCTTGATCAACAGGAAGAATTGATAGATACCCCGTTCCTCTTAATCTTCCATGATTAAAAAGCATTTGAAAATTTCTAAGTACAGTATTTGATCTATCGGAATCTCTTAGTATGTCATCTACGAACTTGGGTCCTGGTGCATGTATTTTTTTTGCATTAATTGTTATACATTCATGATTTAACAAGTAAGAGGATTCATCACCTAAAAGTTCCTCTATCCAAGATATGTCTCTAGTCGAGCGAGATTTCGCCATGATTGAATTATAAAATATTAATCAAGAATTTCTATACCTGGCAGATTCACTCCACCAATATATTCAAGCAAAGCCCCTCCACCAGTCGACATGTGAGAAATTTCAGACTCTAGAACTTCAGCTTTTCTTATAGCAGCTATGGTTTCCCCTCCTCCAACTACAGAAGTCGCTCCTCTCAATGTTGCTAAAGCTACAGCTCGTGCTACATGTATAGTTCCAGATGAAAATGTATCTGATTCAAAAACACCCATAGGACCGTTCCAAAAAATATAGCCAGGAGCCTTAATGATTGAATTGAACAATTCCGTTGTTTTTGGTCCTATGTCAAAGGCACTAAATCCATCTGGAATGTTTGAATTTACAATTAAGCAAGAGTCAGTATCATCCACAGATTGTGAGATAAGATGATCGATTGGTAAAACTATTTTGTTCTTATATTGTCCGTAAACTTCCTTTGCCCATTCAACCATTCCTTCGTCATAAATTGAGCTGCCTATACTTCCACCATTAGCTTTAATAAATGTATATGCTGCACCCGCTGCTATTATAATTTTATCAGCTTTCTCCAGCAAATTGCCCATGGCTATCATTTTGTCATTAATTTTTGCGCCTCCGATTATTACAACGAAAGGATGTACAGGTTCTTCCATCATTCTAGCAATATAAGTAAGTTCTTTGTCAACAAGAAAACCTGCTAATTTTGTATCAAAATCTATAGCCATACCATAAGTTGACGAATGAGCTCTATGCGATGTTCCAAAAGCTTCATTAACATAAACGTCAGCTAGCATACTCAAATTTTTTGAGAAATTGGCATTATTTTCGGTCTCTTCCTTGTGAAATCTTAGATTCTCTAACATAATCACAGATTGATCTGGGAAATCATCTATTTGATCCGCAAGTTTATCATTTATGAAATCTTTGCAAAAAATTACTTCCTTGTCTAGAAGATTGGACAATCTCTTAGAAACAATTTCCAGAGATAATTTTTTATCTTGTTTGCCGCCTGGTCTACCTAAATGGGACCCTAAAATAATCTTTGCGCCACATTCCAACAAATAATCAATAGTAGGGATCGTTCTTCGAATTCTATAATCTTCTCTTATAGAGTTATCCTTAGTGTTTATTGGAACATTAAAATCAACTCTAACAAAAACTTTTTTCTTTTTAAAAAAAGATTTTGGTAAATCTGATATAACTTTTTTTTTGTTCACAATAATTTTCCAATTTTACTTGCTAAATCCAATACTCTAGAAGAGTACCCATATTCGTTGTCATACCATGCAATAACCTTTATAAAATCATCACCTATAACTCTGGAACCAAATGGGTCAAAAACTGCTGAGTGTTTATTTCTCAATAAATCAATTGATACAGCTCCTTCTGGGGCTATATCAAGATAGTCACGAAGTGAGCCTTGTGAAGAGTTTACAAATGCATGATTCAGCTCATCAAGTGATACTTTGGTTGATAATTTAGCAACAAAATCAATAATGGAAACGTTAGGTGTTGGGACTCGAATTGATATTGCAGACAAATTCCCTTTTAATTCTGGGAAAATCTCTTCGATAGCTTTTGTTGCACCTGTGCTTGTTGGAATCATTGATAAGGCACCGGCCCTTGCTCTTCGAAGATCTTTATGCGGTGAATCAATTATTCTCTGATCATTTGTATACGAGTGGATGGTTGTCATATGGCCACTATCTAGACCAAAATTATCTCTTAGTACTTTAGTGATTATTGCAAGGCAGTTGGTGGTGCATGATGCATTTGAAATAATATGATGTTCAGAAGAATCATATAGATCATCATTTGCTCCCATAACAGTTGTAAAATCTACGGGCCCATTAGAAGGGGCAGAAATAATAACTTTTTGGACCGTTCCATCAAGATGCATAGAGGCTTGTTCTTGGCTTGTAAAAATACCTGTAGATTCAACAATAATTTGGCAATTTTGGGAGGACCAGTCAATATTATCTGGTGATCTTTCTGAGAAAAATTTTACTCTTTTTCCATCTATATCTAGTCCATCATCATCGAAATTAACAGATTTATCTAAGATTCCAAAAACTGAGTCGTACTTAAGTAATTGCGAACACGTTTTAATGTCAGCAATATCATTTACGGCTACAACTTCTATTTCTTTAGAATCAAGAGCTAGCCTTAATAGGTGTCTGCCTATTCTTCCAAATCCATTAATACCTAATTTTATCGACATAGCGTCTCCTTATTTAAGATTGATTTTGTTAATACTACACCCAAAGAAATGGATTTCAAACAATTGAATTTATAAAAATTGCATGATAATGTCACCATCATGGAGAGAATTAAAGTAGCAATAATTGGGTCTACCGGTTACACAGGAATAGAACTAGTTAAAATTTTAAACAATCATCCTAGTGTAGAAATAATTTTCTTAGGAGCTAATACTCACTTCGGTAAAAGTCTCAGTAGTTTTCTTCCGAATTTTAAACTTAAGAAGAATACTAGAATAAGAAAAAATAGTGACATCTATAAGATTAAGAATCTAGATGTCGTATTCTCATGTTTGCCCAATGGTCAACTAGATTCAATTCTGAAAAGAATCAAAAAACTTAATGCAAAAATAATTGACTTAAGTGCTGACTATAGGTTATCAAAGAGGTTGAACGACAAATGGTACAAGAAAAGAAAAAATGAAAAAGATTTTAAAAATTTCCAATATATAATCCCTGAAATTAATAAAAGAGAAATTGATAAACAAAAGAATATTGCTAACCCTGGTTGCTATGCAACTTCTATCTTGCTAGGATTAGCTCCAATTATTAAAACTATAAAATCGAATGATTCAATAATTGTAGATTGCAAATCAGGTATTTCAGGTGCTGGTAGAAGTGGAAAGTTGGAGCATATATTTTCTGAGGCGAATGAAAATTTATCGATCTATAATGCCGGAATCCATAGACATATGCCAGAAGTTGAGAGCACCATCTTTCAAATGGCAAATAAAAAAATAAATGTTCTTATGGTCCCTCATTTACTACCAATAACTAGAGGGATAATGTCTAACATCTATATTAAAAGCGATAGGACAATAGATGTTAAAAAGATTTACAAATTGTTTAATGATTTTTATGTTCATTCTTTTTTTATAAAAGTTTATAAAAATAAACTTCCTAGCTTAAAGGATGTCCAATCAAGTAATTTTTGTAATATAGGGATTAATCTTTTTCATGACAAAAAAACTCTGATGATATCTTCAGTTATAGACAATCTGGTAAAAGGTGCTTCCGGTCAAGCTGTACAAAACATGAACCTGATATTTGGATTTGAAGAAAGATTAGGATTGTAATTTTTTTAATTCTTCTTTTATTTTTTTGATTTCTTCGTTAAGCTTAAGAATTTCCTCTGCACTCGGATCAAGTAATTTGTTATGAGCTAAGTCTGGTTCATCGGATGAGGAAGTCTGACTAACCACTTTTCCTGGAATTCCCACAACAGTTGAATTGCTCGGTATATCATTTATGACTACTGAGTTTGCACCGATTTTAGAATTGTCTCCTATTTCAAGAGGTCCCAGTATCTTACTACCTGCACCAATAATTACATTGTTTCCAATTGTAGGATGTCTTTTTCCTTTTTTTATACTTACCCCACCTAAGGTAACACCTTGATAAATGGTCACATTATTACCTATCTCAGTTGTTTCTCCGATAACAACTCCCATGCCATGGTCAATAAAAAAACCTTGTTGAATTTTTGCAGCTGGATGGATTTCAATCCCAGTCAAAGTTCTAAGAATATTAGAAATAATTCTAGCTATTAGATGTAATCCTTGTCTCCATAAAAAGTTTGATAGTCTGTGCCACACAATTGCATGAAAACCTGGATAACTAATTAATATCTCAAGCAAATTTCTTGCTGCTGGATCTCTTTCTTTTGCTGCAGCAATATCAGCTTTTATATCTTTAAAGAAACTCATTAAAGTAAATCTTATACCAAATTTTTAAATCAACAAGTTGAGTATTAACTGTCAAAGACTTTCAAGTATTCGTATGTAGTTGATCTTTCTACCGGTCTTCTTTTGATTTCATGTGTAAGCCTTCTAAATTCTTCTGGTGGAAAATATTGACCATGCTTGCCACCAGCTGCTGTAGTGATTTTTTCTTCCATTAGAGTTCCACCAAAATCATTGGCTCCTGCTGTTAAACAATACTGAGCAAACTCTGGTCCTTGTTTAACCCAAGACACTTGTATGTTATCAATCCATCCTCGAAAAAAGAGTCTAGCAACGGCATACATTTTAAGTTGGTCTAAATCTGTTGGACCTTCTCTAGCAAGTCCTTTTTTAAAAATTCTAGTATCCCAAGGAATAAATCGTAAAGGGACAAATTCGGTAATTCCACCTGTTTCTTTTTGTATGTCTCTAATTATATTAAAGTGCTTCGCCCAATGAAAAGGTTTGTCAACATGACCGTACATAATTGTTGATGTAGTTTTCATGTCAGCCTTATGAATTTCTTTTATAGTGTCAATCCACTGATTAGTAGAAATTTTTCCAGGGGCTATTATTTTTCTGACATCTTCACTTAAAATTTCAGCAGCTGTTCCAGGAAAAGTACCGTGTCCAACATCCTTTAACCTTTTAACAAAATCACCTATTTCTATACCCAAAGTTTCTGCTCCATAATGAACCTCAAACGGTGAGAAACAATGCGTATGCATATCAGGCACTGCTTCTTTTACGCTTTTAATAATTTGGATATAGAAGTCGCCATCGATGTCAGGGTGCATACCACCTTGCATACATACTTCTGTGGCTTCATTTTCTCTAGCTTCTAATACTTTTTCTTTTATTTCATCCATTGTAAGAAAATATGCTCTGGAATCACCTTCAGCTGCCATAAAATTACAAAAACCACAGTATGTATTACATATATTAGTAAAGTTAATATTTCTATTAACAACATAAGTAACATCGTTGCCTACATCTTCCTTACGTACCATATCAGCGATAAGGACTAACGCGGAAAGGTCAATGTTATTATCAATAAGAAACAATGTTTCGGCTTCTTTTTCAGTAATTTCTTTGTTGTTTAAAGGTTTGTTTATAATCTTAGCTACAGTGTCACTCGTCTTGGACAAGGTGTAGTCGATTCCTTTTGCTCTATAATTTTCGATTTCATCTAATACTTTTTGTAAGTCTTTTTCCATAACAAACCTAATTCTCTGCTACATACCCCGAATCGTCAACAAAGCTTATGGCTTTATTGTAGATATCTTCATTTAGGAATTTTCTATTTAAAAAATCTGGATATACAGGTAGCCTCTCTCGCAAATTAAATCCAAATTCTGAAATATCCTTTGTCATAAGATCTATTTGGGGCCATGGGCACTCAGGATTAACATAATCTATTGTGATTGGTGAAACACCACCCAAGTCATTAACGCCAGAGCATATGTGAAGCATATAAGTTTTTGAATTTAAATTTGGTGGTACTTGTATATTCATACTTGGACCCATTATGATTTTTGATATTGCTACTGTTTTGATCATATCAAAATCAGTTGGGGGCGGATGTCCTTCCATTTGAATTCCTGGTTTGGGGTTAAAGTTTTGTATAATTATTTCTTGTATGTGACCATATTCGTTATTAATTCTTTGTAATTCATAAATTGAATCAATTCTTTCTTCCCAATTCTCCCCTATTCCAATTAAAATTCCTGATGTCCAAGGAATATTGAGTTCGCCTGCATTAGAAATTGTTTTCACTCTAGCTCTAGGATATTTATCTGGGCATCTATAATGGGCTTCTCCCGGATCCATCAATCTCTCGCTGATATTTTCCAACATTAACCCCATACTTGGATTAGAATTCTTAAATCTTTTTAGTTCATCTATTCTTGCTATCCCGAGATTAGAATGAGGGAATATACCTTCTTCTAAACAAATCTCGCTCATAGCTATCATATAATCAGCGGTAGATCTATATCCCATGCTTTCGAGTTTTTTTTGATAAACATCATATATATTTTCAGGTCTATCACCAGAAACAAATAACAATTCTGTACATCCTAATTTAACAGCCTTTTTTGCCGACTCTAAAACGTCTTCGGGCTCAATCAGAAGATCGCCTTCGTGGGGTTCAATTTTAAATGTACAATATGAACATTGGTCCCTGCACAATTGGGTAAGAGGTATAAATATATTTTTCGAGAAAGTAATCAAGTTCCCTTTGTGCTTGGTTCTTATAAAGTTTGCCGCAGCCATTAAAAAAGGTATCTCAGAAGAATTAACTTTACTTAACATTAATGCTTCATCCCTTGTAATAGCTTCTTCGTTAATAGATTTTTCAAGTACGGTTCTTAAATTAGGGGCTATTGAAGAGTATTTGCTTACAACGATACCGTGGGATTCTAGTAGGCTGAATATCTTATCTGAAGATGTAAAATCCTCGTATATTTTATCTAAATATATCATCTTGCTTCCCTCTTAAAAGCACCCTTGCATTTGCAGCTGATATATCATAATTATACCCTCTTATTAAGACTACAGGAATACCAGCATTTTTCTCCATTAATATTCCACCAGCGGAAGCTAATTCGTCTATCACTGGTACATCAGTATCGTTTAGTTTGTTTCTATAAAGGTCTTTCTTGTATTGTTTTATTGGTTTTATTCCAAAACTGCCTATAGCGATTTGACTTAATCCGTGTCTCCATGGCCTTCCTACACTGTCTGATATTATCACTGGTATTTTCAAATTTGTTTTTCTCTTAATTGATGCTGAAATATTTTTTGCAGATTTATTCGGATCTTTAGGAAGCAACAAAACCATTTTGTCAGATTCAATATTTGACTGATCAACTCCGGAATTTGCTGTTACAACACCTAATTTATTCTCAGTTATTATTACACCTTTTGAAATCTTTATAACCCTTTTTGCGTTATCCAGAATTACCTGACAAACTCTTTGATTCTTTTTAATTCTAACGCTTAGACGTTTTGCTTTATCAGTAACTTTGCAGTCGTCTAGATTAAAAAAACAGTTTTCAGATATTGAGACGATTTTATGTGCAATTACCAAAATATCTTTTTCTTTTAATTTAATTTTTTGAGACTTTAGTGCTTTGAAGATTATTGAAGGTATGTCGTCATCAACGTTTATTTTTGGTATATGATTTATTGGAATAATTTCAATTGTTTTCATTCTATCAAATCCAAGATTGATTTAGACATTGCTTTTGATATAGTTTTATTTCGCATTTTAATATTCCTGACAATTGGTTTGATACCAGTTGCTGAAATTTGACTAATATAATTTTTATCAAATTCATCTATCATTAAATAGTTTACTATCCCTTTATAAAATTCTGCAACTCCGGATACAGTTGGTTTTAACTTTTTCACTTTCATAAGTTTTAGTACGGGTCCTTGAAAAGCCTTATCTTGTACTATTGGACTAATTGCAATTTTAATAGCATTTGATTCAATAATTGCTTCTTTGATTCCTGGAACTGACAAGATTGGATTAATACTAATTATTGGATTGCTAGGACAAAAAATTAAAATCTTCGAATTTAGTATTTGCTTTATCAATCCAATTGATGGTTTAGATTTTTTAATGTTTTTAAATAAAATTTTATCTACTTTTGGACGCATTTTGTATTTTATTAAAAATTCTTGAAAGTGCATTTTTTTACCATTTGATACAATATAAGTTTCTACAATATCGTTTGTCATTGGAAAAATTTTTATTTTTTTAATTCCTAATTTTCTACTTTGTTTTTCTACAACTTTTTGAAGAGACAATCCTTTTTCTATTAAACTTTGCTTAATCAAATTTCTTTCTAGATCTTTGTCACCTAAATTAAACCATCTATTGTCTTTTGGTTGACTGTTTAAAAATTTATACGTATCTCCCTTAATGCCCCAACCTCTCTTTTTATCAGATATGCCAGAAAGACGATAAAGAATAGAGTCTATATCTGGGCTTACTCGAACACCAAATATGTCTATATCGTCCGCCGTGTTTACTACGATATTTAAATTCAAGGAATTATTTTTAAGATTTGAATGCAATCCATCTAAAAATTTCCCTGCTCCTACGCCACCACCAAAAGTTGTTATCATACTATCAATAATACAAAAAAAATTGCTTGACTTAAATTAATTTCAAAATAGTATAATAGACGGTTCTTGGAAAAGATTAATAGGGAAGCTTGGTGAAACTCCAGCACAGACCCGCTGCTGTAATTAGCATTGATTTTTAACCACTATTGCCACTGTCGTTCGATGGGAAGGCTAGGTTAAAAAGCTATAAGTCAGAAGACCTGCCAAATATAAATTTGTATTTTTCTTCGAGGTTTAAGGAAAAATAAGCTTTTTCTGCTTTATTTTAAATTTTTTACCTGCTGAAGAAAAGGAGTGTGAATCATGAGATTACCTTTTCTTTTACTTTTATTCTTTATATCGCTAACCTGTTTCAATATTAATGCTGAAGAAATAATCTTAAGAGAGCCAAATATTGGCAATACGGATATAAAATTTTCTGATTTTGGAGGTTCGGCTACTGTAATAACCGAACAAGACATAGAGGCATCCGGTGCAACTGAAATACACCAACTATTGAGAGAAGTACCTGGGTTGTCTGTTAAAAGATTAGGAGCAAGAGGGGGAATGATTAGCATTTTTGCTAGAGGTAGTGAAAGCGATCACAACTTGGTGTTAATAGATGGCGTAAAAGCCAACGAGATTGGAGGGGCTTTTAATTTCGAATTTCTTTCACTAAACAATATAGAAAAAATTGAAATTCTCAGGGGACCTCAAGCTGCACTTTATGGTGCTGGTGCAATTGGTTCTGTAATTAGCATCACAACAAAAAAGCCTGAAAAGAAGACTAATATTTCTTTTAAATCTGCGTTTGGTTTTAATCAAGGACCAAAGAAAGATTCAAATGGGCTGTTAAAAGACAGTCATACAGATGGTGGTAAGTTTTTTGTCAATGAACAGTACTTCTCAATTAATGGACCAATAAGTAAAAATAACGAAAGCGATGTTTTCTTGGGATATAGTTTGGGCTTTGAAAGAATAAATGACGATGGTTATAGAAGATTTAATGATCATTATGAAAATGGGGCGCTCAATGGTTCTATGCTTTTAAAAACAAAAGACGAGAAAGTAAAAATTCTCTTTAATGGAACAAGAAGAAAAACAAAATATAATTTTCCTACGAATTCAAGCGGAAGC
>CEQP01159054.1_pt1 | contig 37154 bp, 4 predicted proteins | sample 356291 | NCBI WGS metagenome assembly CEQP01 (sample SAMEA2621221, study PRJEB7988) | marine metagenome | isolation source: saline water (ENVO:00002010), including | reverse complement strand
GGTAAATATCATGGAGGATATACAATATTACCACAATTTGGAGTCGCTGTTGATGTTAGAACAAAAGACTTTCTAGCAATGGATGTACATCAATGGCATTCAAATACCCCTATTATAGAAACTAAAGAAGATAAAAAATACAATAGTAAGTACCTAGAAAGAATTTATAATGATAATCCAGAAGTAGGGACCATTGGTTTGGATCATGATTATACAAGACTAACATTTGTTTGTTATTTGAGGGAAAAAATATTAAAATGTCCCGATAAGGTTGATAAGAGATATTTAGGTAAAACAGGCCATAAAAAAATAGATTAATGATATTATTCTTGTATTTTTTTTTATATTTTATTTAATATATTGACTATATTAATATGAATGTTGCGGAGTCGCAGAAGTATGCGTATGCGATTGCATTTGTAGTCGCCATTATTGGCATTACATACCTTGCAGTACAAGTCTTCTTGGAAAAGAAATTGATTACTCCAAATACTGATTGTTCAGGTGTATGGTCTGAATGTACAGATGCATGTGAAACCGCCGGACAAAGGGAATGGACGGAAACAATACCTCAAACTGGCACAGGTTTACCATGTCCAGAGGCATTGGATTGTACTCTAGGAGAAGGTGAATGTAGTCCAGATAGTAATGTTGATTGCATTGGTGTATGGTCTGAATGTACAGATGCATGTGAAACCGCAGAACAAAGGGAATGGATAGAAATATTACCACAAACGGGTACAGGTTCACCATGTCCAGAGGCAGTTGATTGTTCTGTAGGAGAAGGTGAATGTGGCCAAGATAGTGGTCAAGATAGTGGTCAAGATAGTGTTGATTGTCATGGTGTATGGTCTGCATGTACAAATGCATGTGAAACCGCAGAACAACGGGAATGGATTGAAACAATACCTCAGATTGGTACAGGTTCACCATGTCCAGAGGCAGTTGATTGTTTTGTAGGAGACGGGGCTTGTCTACATAAAACCCAAGATATTATATTAAATATCGTAAAAGATATAACTAATTGCTCTCCAGAAGGATGGGGGGAATGTGTAGAGGATGAAACAGCATTAGGTAACGTAAAATGTAGTCGCCAATGGGATTTTAACTATCCATGCCTCGAAAAGGATCGACCTGCTGCACCACCATGTTCACCCGGTGAGGGTTCTTGCCCGCGTGATTGCGAAGGATATTGGAGTCAATGTACAAGCGCATGTGAAACAGGTGATAGAAGGGTATGGACAACTACTGTATCACCAATAGGTGGGAGGGTATGTCCACCCGCAGAAGATTGTAAACATCAAGAAGGTTATTGTAGACTTGATCAACCAGATGCACTCGCCCAAATGAGAGGTTGCCATTTGCAGATGGGATCTCATTCTTGTGATCTACCTTGTTTAGTAGAAGTTGATGAGTGTAAGGCACCATCAGAATGTGTTGGTCGAGAGGCATTATGTAGTGGTTGCTTAACGGGTGGACCACCTCCAGAAGAGTGGTCGTGGAACGATAAAGAAGGAGTCGCCGAACCAGGTTTGGCAAATAGAAAATATAAAGTTACAAGGTGGAATAGAGGTTCTGGGGAGCGTTGTGAAGATATATTCAGGGGAAGACCAACCAATCTACTTGAAGGTCTTCCGTGGAACTCTCCTTTACCGCCCGGAAAACATAGCTCGTATCCTTTGAGCTGCATGGCCGGAGAAGGAGATTGTCCGTTTCGCGACGCTGGCATAATGTGTCCCTCCTCTAATGCGGTAAATACATGTGTATCTCCTAGTATATTGGGAGATTGTTCTTGGGAATGTGATTGTGATGGAGATGACCCGAGTAGATGGGGTGCTGTCCAAAAAGGGGATTGCCAAAGTCTTGTCAATCCACTCGGCGTACATCAGTGTAGAGAATGGTGTCGTGCAAAAAATACTTCCTCCCCCGTTCCATGTACAATCTATAATAATTATGGATCCACTCGATGGGATGTACGCGTGTCCTCGCAAGAGGGCCTCGAGGAAAGTAAAAGAGAACAAGTTTGTGACTATAATACTTGCTTCCCGATTTTAGAATTATCATCGGATAGTAAAATAACACCATGGAGTAAAGAACTAGAAAGCCTGAATGGAGGAACTACATGTTCTCAAGTATTAAATAATCACTATAATTCACTTTTTGATGTAAGTACAAATATGCCTAATATGAATATTCCGGAAGTAAAAGTACTTGTCGATGATTGTATAAGACTTGGTCAATGTAATATACAAAATGAGGATAATCTATGTGATAATTTCGGTAAATGGAGTAGTTGTAATAGTAATTGTCAAAGGGAATGGGAACAGGACCCCCACTGGAGTAGTTATTGCCCGACTAAAACCCCGATCCAATGTACGGAATATGATGAAAAAGGAAGATCAATCGAGGGAGTTAGGGGAATTGTACCAGTATCATGTCAACAAGATGGTCAATGTGTTTCCTATATGGAATTAAATGGTTGTAATGCTTCTTGTGAAAGGGATGTAATTGTTGTTAATGATAATGGAAACCCGGAAACGTGTAAGAAATATTGGGAGAGGGAACCAGGTCAAGCCCGTGCAAAGAATTGTCCAACAAACCTCCCAGGTGATCAATGCATAGTTGATTGTACAGGGTCATGGAGTGGAGAATGTACTTTAAATAAAAATGGTAGAAATTGGTGTAGAGAAAAGTTTAATAGATCTATTGATGAAATCACAGGGGCACCTATAAAACCTACACCATCTGGGAGGTCATGTTTGAAAGCTGCGAGTGAAACGGGGGGTGGTTGTGGTACAGAAGCATGTACCGTTGTTGGAGAGGACATCTGGAGGGATTGTGTAGGGGAAACATGTTCGCCAGGTGAAAGGCCACAATGTATTTCAAAAAATATAGTGAGTAGTTTTAATCAATGTTTATTTGGTGGGGGGTGGGAAACAGATATATATGCTGATTCAGAAGTAATTAGTGACCCCTCAAGTATTAAGGATCTATATGATCTTAACAAAATATTTAAAAATGAACCATCTTCTAGTGATGAAAATGATGCTCAAATGGCTTCAAGTGATCTAAATCCTAATATGCCGACAGGTGTATCCAGTTGGAATATATTAAGCTCCACTACATCGAATGGTTCTTCAGTGAGAGATTTATCATTAGAACCATATTGTAATGTATTGTCTCGACCATTAATAAGTAAAAATCCACAAGGCGGTAATATATTCTTTCCATGTGAGAATGAGATAGAAGATGAGGATGAAGAAGGAAATAAATCTTTATGCATCGACAATAATGGACTCTTTGAAGGACCCATCCCGTATAAAGGGGCGTGTAGTGCACATTCCCCTCCCAAATGTGAGGGCATGGAGTGTGTACCTTGGGTGGATTTCCGCCAGCAATTCAACTCAGCGATGCTGGGGTGGGGGTTCAAAATAGGGCTCGACGCCACCCAGACCACCGAGTGGGCGCGCGGGAACTATCTTCTCCATGGCAGCCTCTCAGATGGCGAAGATTATGGGGGGTGGTGGATAAACAATGGTAAAAATTTTATCATGGACGAGCGCGAGGCTGCCTACGGAAGGAGCGGGAGTCTGTGGGGTGTTCCGCCCCCAGAGCAGAAACAGTGCACATCGATTCAAGGAAAGGACCCGTGTAGACCCTGTAATGAATGGTGTAAAGATAGTACATGGGATATTTGGAAGAAAGCTGGTGCTGACATTAAGTACGCACCTAAAAGTCATAGAGATGAGATTTTGGGGGTTGGAGATTCGTTTTATGACGGGGAAGAAGGGGATATATATAAGATTAAGAATAATGAATCAATTATTGATAAGCATAAACTTACGAATCGATGGGGTATAAATAGTGATGGCGGGCATCCATCACAAGATGTGCTTGCACCCCCTCGAAAACTACCGCACCACCCCACCCTCTCACCGGTTGATAGGTGGCACCCTAAAATATCTGGTAAGGATTGGGAAAACACGGAATGGAGTTGCAATGTAAATACATTGGCCGAGCGGCATGGGAGCGCATTGAGTAAGGCAAAGTCCATATCCAAAGAGTGTTGTTTGGCTTTTATCGAGTCCTTGCCAACCAGCGAGAGCGCACTTCGTGCAGATCTACTCAGAGAAGTGGAGGATTTGAGAACTGCGGGACAAAACGAGACGCAGATCCTGGCGCACCTCAAGTTCCGCGCAGAAGCTGTTGACGCTGGGACGGAAGAAATCAAGCTGAAGAAAACCGAAGGAGATTTTATCGATCTGATAGTGCAGAAGCGCAGTCTTGGAGGAGGGGGGGGCTTCGCACCAAGTGATCCCATCAAGGAATGTGAGACTGCGCCGCGAAGGCCTTGCGACCCTTCCATGTTTGAGTGCAGTGAATGTCAGAGTGCATTAAGGGCCCTAAAAACCCATATTGAACGTTTCGCACCGAATGTGCCAGAGTTTACGGACAATGATAATTTAATTCAAAAATGCCAGGCGGAATTAGGGTGTAATTATAAAGATTGGTCATGTAGATGGGGACCAGATAAACAGGTTGATAATGCAGAATGTATCTCGTTACATAATAATAATATATGTAGTAGTGCATTTAATGCACCTATACCTCAACCCGTGGATGATGCTGCGCTCGAAGTAGCAATTGATGGGTTGGTCAACAAGAGCAACTGGGAGGACGATTATTTGACAGACCTTGAAGTCATCGGATGGAGCCACCCGGGTCTCCTAAACGATCCCGATTTCGCGAAATACGATGGTAAATCCAAATATGAAAAGTTTACACCTAGATACTGGGGAGAAAACTCTCTTATTCCAACAGATACCATACCAGATAAAGGGGATATACTCAAGAAAATACAATGTCAAATGGCTAGTTATGAAGTCGATGGAGAAACTTATCCATGTTTATATACCCCTAAAGGACTACATATTAGTGATTTGGAAGATGCATTATCATCTGTAGGTATTGATGATAAAAGTGGACACGGACTTTATTCTTTGGGTACTCGTGGAATAGCAGAATGGAAATGTTCTCCCCCATACCCTCATCCGGATAAGGAATCCTCGGAGGCGCGCCACAATATGAAATGGAATGATATAAACAATAAAATTTCCATATTAGAATCACCCAGCTGCTCCTCCGTGAACACCACAAGCATTTTAGAAGATGCCGCCTGTAACGGAAGAAATGATCAATGTAAAAAAGATATAATATCAATTATTAATACCGGGGAGCTGCCGGAGGAGACTACGCTGTCGATGCAGTCCGACGCTTCGTCGCTACCAAATGAAGATATAGAAAAAATGAAATCATGTTTGAAAGAAAATTGGTACCAATTTAACTCAAAATATACAGATTGGAAAATAAATAAACTAAATGAATATATGAATCAAATGGTCGAAGATAATGGAGATCTAACCACCCGATCAGAGCTTATACAATATGTTAAGGATAATTTTATTAATGGAACAGACCCCCCTTCCGCGGAAATAGCTCATTTTCATAATAGTACAAAGATAGAAGATTGTATTAAAGAAAATATGTTTTATCTGAAGGCTAAGAATCGTATTCAAGGCCCAACCGATGCAGACTGGTCTGCATCGGCAGAAACCTATCATATGCCTACTATAGATAGTGAAGTGGATGGAAATAATATAACATGGTGTAGAAGAGATGATGATGAGAATTCCCCCTCCACGGGGGAAACTGGGACCAATTCAACCTTCAACGTATGGGGTTATGCACATGATATAATGAGTAATGCTTCAAATGGAGATGAATGTAAAGAGCATGTGGCTCAAATGAAGGATTATGATGTTAATTGGAAGTTTGATAAACCTCCACGGGATTTTAATAAATTAGGTATGAGATATAACGGGCGTTCAATGAATCTAGATGAACTATTAGAACACTTCAATATATTTGCAAATCCATCGATTTCTACTACTCAGGAACAAAAATCTAATTATAATATTATTAATCAAATGAAAGAGGACACATTACTTAATATACGTGATGAGTTTAGAGAATGGGTTGAAGGCTCAAATGATCCATCTCGCACAATACCATCCCATGTACCATGCGAATATCATCTAAATTGTAATAGTGCTGGAAAACACATGTTATCACATAAGAATAATGGTTGTTTCCATATAAATAATACTTCATCAGAAGCCGATGATGTTGCACGAGTTGGCGATGAAATAGTAGAAAGGACATGTGAAGATGATAGCGGTTGCCCTACACGATATGTATGTGTAGATTCTAAAAATGCGGGACATACAAATGTAAAGGAGAAAGATGAAAAGAAATGTATAAAACGTTGGTGTCAAAGGGAAGGTCGCCCGGCGGGATTCACTCAAATGGTAGACTACTTAATCAGAAATGAAAAAACGAATTATATAAGAGAAAGGGGGGTATTACAAGAACTCAGGGGTGATCCAGAAAGATATAATTGGAGTTTTAGATCAAGTTGCGGTAGAGAAGTCTGTCCGAAGGGTGATTTGTCAGATCATTGGGCAGTAGATATAGATAGTACATTACCGAATGAAATAAATGAGCGATGTAATTTATCTTCTAGTAGAGATAAAATAGGTGCGACTCTATCCCTTCAAACAAATTTCACGGATTTTTTTGAGGGCTCAGATGGAGGCGCGCTCCAAGATAGAACGGAAGGCGTCGGGCTACCCGGTAAGGAGCATGTCGATTATTATATAGACAAATGGGAAAATATTTTTAAGGATGCATTTAAAGAAGAAGTTCTTGAACACCTTAATAGCGGTCTAGACCCATCTGAGGATCAATATGATAAGGATGATATAGATATACAGGGTATTAGAAGAGGTAGTATAAAAATAGATTTTACAATACCTGTAAAGAAAAATATTAACTCATATGATGATTTGGTGCCTAAATTCGAGGCCAAGACCATCAGTCTTGACAAATATGCCGCGGTTAGTCGGTGGAGCGATCCACGGGTCAATATCGAATCTCATCATCCGTCAACGGCGAGAACGAGGCAACCTCCAGGATGGCTTGACTCAGATATCGTGGCAGTCGAAGGAACACTTGAACACTATAATCATAAAGGTATTTATGATTCAAGGCCACCTGTTTCCGAGATAAATGTTTGTGATATAAATCATGAACGACAGGGGCTCTTTGAATGTTGTGGAGATTGTCTTGTTAATAATCCACTTTCAATACATAACCCTAACCGGTTAACAGAAGAATTCTCACAAATAAAAAAACCATGGAGAATAAGAAGGTCCATCAATCAAGATGCAAAAAAAATTAATTCAAATGTTATTTGTGAAGAAATGGAATGCGGGATAGGGGGGTCGGATAATGGTGTAGATGCTTGTTACGAAAGGGGTGATCTTATCCTAGACCCTTCTAAATTCTGGACCCTTCGACCAGCAATAGTTTCATCGTTAAAAGGTGATGTTAATGGTATGACTATTGTGATAAAGGAAAAAGGAATTATGGGTAATAGGCCAATACCAATGATTGATCATCAAAATTATTCACCTTTTATTTCTCTAAAGGGCCCAGTTAGTAATGGACAATATTCTGAACCTAGGTGGGGAGTATCAAAAGAGGGAGATCCCCCAGTGGGAGGGTATCCTCCAGAAATCCTTTTAATAAGAAACCTATGTAAGGGTTTAACGGATAAAAGTATGCGGAATCATTTAAATGGTTATTATAGATTATTTAGAAGACATGATAGGTTAGGGGAAATAATACCTTCCTTTATAAGTGCCGATTCTAATGTTGATAAAGTTGAATTAATACAATCATTGATAGACAACGGGATTGATACGACAACTATATCACGCGATCTTGAACCAATATGGGACTGGGCAAATCAAATGGTAGAAAAAGATGGGATGGGTCCTTTGCCCAATAATTTATATCAATGTGATTCCGACAACTGTCCATATGTAATGGAACCTAAACAGGGGAAAAAGAAGTTCCCTGTTTATGAAAGTGTTGATAGAATAATATGGAAGAACGGGAAACAAGTCAAAAGACATAAATTCTTAATATATGTAGAAGAAGTCTCCGGAGAATATTTTTGGAAAATTGTACAAATAGATCACTGGAATACACATTGGGAATTTTTACAAAATTGGAAGAGAAGAAAGACAATTGTCAATGATTACACACAGACTATCAAATGTATAAATATACCTTATGATAGTGATAATGGAATACCTACACAATTAGATAGTGATGGTGATAAGGATATTGATTTAAATGAATTTAGGGATTTTTTTTCAGGAATAAATAAAGAAACTTTGAAAACAGCAATCCTACAAGAACCAGATTTTCCAAAAATATGGAAAATACGGGACGGGATAGAATCAGATTTTGATGTAACAACCCCTACTATATTACCCTATTTCAATGATCTAGTAAAGGAAATGTATGATTATTTTGATGCACGTGGTGGGTGGAGGGATTTCTTAGCAGGTATTCCTACGAATATGGGACCAGGAAGCCATATTGGTCCAAATTATCCAGAGAAAATTATTAATACCTTCACAGAAAATGAACAAATAATATATCCGTGTAATGAGCATGGAACAGATGGTTCGCAGAATGCTTGTGGCCTGCATGAACCAGAGATGGTCCTGGGAGGGGCTTTAGATAATAAATTCTGTAAAGACGGGCCTTTTGGATGTGATACGGGAATGACTACGGACTACTCCTCGACGCCTGGCAACCCTCACCCCCCTGATAGACCCTATAAGGCAAAGAATTTGCCTTCTGATGCGATTGATATTCATGAATATAATTGGATGATAAAAAATAATTTTGAATGGGAACCTCCAACAAATAAACTTGATTATCTATATCGTCACAACAAAGGTTCAGATCGAATTCAAGAACTAGAAGAATATATACCAAATAGTTCGGTCCCATATTATGATGCAATTGTTGGCGGAGGGAGAGAAGGAGAAACTGAAGCAGTGATAGACGAAGCGAAAGTCTTATCTACTGCGCCTTTTTCAGAATCCTATAGAACTTTGAAAGGTGATTTTGAAAAACCAGATTGGCAGCTTTCAGATATACCACCGGGTGATGGTAGATTTATTGATGAAGATTCTTATAGACTCAATTCACCATGGGAAAGGGGCTGTGAGGCGTGGATAGTAACAGGGGACGAGAATGCTCCTTATCTAAAATTGAATATGTATTGTGATGGAAATCCTGAAAGCCCGTGCGGCATTTCAAGGTATAATGCAAAATTAGATCATGAGATTACTGGTTTAGAACTTACATCTTCTGGAATAGTACCAATGCCTAAAGACGTCCCTCAATGGAGGGAAGATTGTGGGAATTGGCAACCAGGGTGGGAAGATAGAGATATAAGGAAAGATCGAGTAGATACATCACGTAATACAAGTGGTGAAACGCATTTTTCAGAAAAGAATAAGGCGAATTATGCGACTTGGATTAACCATGATAAATCTTGTTATGATGATGGAAGTATATGTTCAATGCTAGAAAGCGGTGATGGAGAGAAACCATTAGCATTAGAATTCTGGCCACAATGTGAATTAGATACTAAAAAAGGATATGATCAAATGGCCCACCATTATCAAGGACCAGTTTGGAGCGCAAGTCACTCTTTTTGGAAGCCTGAATCTTGGAACCAAAAAACTAATCTAGGGCGTCTTCCAGGGGTGGACGGCGAGATCGTCGACCCAGACAACGAAATTCTTAAGAAACAGCAAGTTTATTGGTGGGAACCCAATCATCTTGAGGGGATACCTAAGCCGCTCGAATCCGACCGAGCCATTAAGCACCGCGAAGATGTAATGGACGAGACGATCAAGGATAGCTGTCGGGATGCCTCCTCCGCTGCCGCTATTCTCCCGGGTTGCCAGGATTTATCGTCCGCGCTCCCCGGACAGGGTGCCGACTCCACTACCTTCAGGGGTCCGCCATTGATAGTGCAGGGGGTATATGCCGACTATCCAATGCATCCTTTTAGAAATGCGTATAGTACAACCGGTAAAGGGCAATGGTCTGAAATACGTGAAGGATTTTCGGATGGTAGTGATGATACCCTCATTGAACCATTCGGACAAGGTCCACACGTTGATGGAGATATCTGGTACTGGGGCAAGACCATACATCCTAAAGATGCGCAATGCACTGGAAGCATGGATGATTGGGGGTGGCCATGCACCAACGCGGACCCAGACCAGGATCTACGCGATAGATGTGAGAATGTGCACGCTGCTCATGCCAGCATCGGGCAGGTCACGCCGCCGGAGAGCTGCAACGATATCGATTCAGAAAGATGCACCTTTGTGGAGGACGCCGTGGTTGCTGAAAGATCTCGGTGTAGGTGGAAAGCCAACAATCCCTCCCGAGGCGATAGGCGAGAGGAGGGCAGCATAGACCACATTTACGGCCCAGGGTATGATGAGCTAGATAATATGATTATCCGAGCAGGAATTCAAGGAGGCGTCCAGGTGCCAGAGCCGGTCCGCCACCCAGATTCATTCGACTTCAAAGGGCGACACACAAAGAGTGCCTCTTATGTTTATTTACATCCAGATAGTCAAGTAAAGAAGGGTTGGAAAAATAAAGATATACGCAGATGCCCTGCGAGTCGAGATATAGAAAGTATTCGTACTTACCATGAACTGGCGCCCCGCGGACACCCTACAAAATGGGATTTTGAAGTACCAGATTATGAATATAAATGTAAAAAAGAGAATGTTAATCAATATTGCTCGCAGACAGCCTTAGAGTTCTGCAGCAAGCCGAGTGATCCGCCACCACCCGGACTAAAAAGCGCCACAGACTGCGACGCTGATAAAAAAATTTCAGCCGGGTGGGAGGACGGCGTCGAGAAATTCAAGTGCTGCAGAAAGATATGTGGCAAGCTAGCTTATCCTTACGGGGTTGCCAATAAGCCGGGCTTTCCCAGCAAGGGTAGAAGAGAAGCCAGCGATGAAGACTGCAGGTGGGTGTGGAATGCTTCAGGCGCCTCGGACCTCAGCCAGGCTGAGCTTAGTGCCAATGGGAATACTGGGGAATTGGGCGTCTGCCGCGACGGCGTCTGCGAGTACCCGGATGGGAGACAGCTCACCCCCTACGAAGCTAAGGTAGGTAAGAGTGCGTACCCAGGATGCGGCGAGACAACTTGTGAGAAGGTGGTCACTGCGTTATGTACCGAGGATACCGGAGATGGAGAATGCATATTGACACATAGAGGGTCAGAGTTTCAGAGGATGGAACGTGAAGATCTTGTTCAAGATTGTAATTTATATGAACAAGATTACCCATTATTCGGATTTAATAATAATTGCGATGGTTCTCTTTATTATCAATCTTGGAGGGATCAAGGGGTGGAGAATCGCGATCCACTATGTTATGATTTTCATGGATGCACCCGGAACGATGGTTTTGTCAAAAACGCCGGGGAGTTGACGCCTTCTCCACATAAAGTACAGGGGAGAACTGCAGAAAACCCTAAAATAGGACTTGACTGGTTATGGGATTGTCAAAAAGAGGGAGGGTCGATTCCGGCAGGGGAAGAGCCACCCAAGGTGCCGTGTGGAACAGGTGAAAAAGAAGTTACTCCAATTAATGCGGCCATTATTGGTACATGGAGAAATAGAGCAACCACAACACTCACCAACCATCTCATTCCGACGGATATAGAAAATGTTAAGGATATACCATGTATGAAAGGTAGTCCATTTAATTCACCTTGGACCGTTAATGTCGCAGACAATTGTGATTTCGACGCCTCACGCCCGATTGGAAGTCAATTAGAATGTTATTGTGGCACGAGTAATGTACCAGATGGGAGTATGACAATGATGAAAATAGATAAGACGTTGTCTACATGTAGTGAAAGGGCATTACATAATAATAGTAATACTCGTAACGCAAATATCTGCAAAGGCATCCAGGACGGCATCAGTGCCACGGGCGCTGTACAGGATTGGAACACTCTGGAACCAGAGCGGCAAAAGTACTTGTGTGAGTCAGAAGAACAAAATGGTGAAAGTATATGTATTTATTCTAATTCTTGGAGAGAATGTACACAAAATGAAATTGATAATAATAGTGCGGGTGAATGTGTCCCCCATCCCCATCCACTAAGTGGGTGTGTAAGAAATGAGAATGAAAAATTGTGGACAGATGAAGAAAAAACTAAACCAAACCCAAAAGCATTTAAAAGACAAAGGTGTGCTGCAAATGTCGGAGATAGAGTACGTGCTATTAAAGAAGGGGCATGTTTTGTAGAATATCCAACGAAAGTAGATAATAGTGGAGTGTGTATTGCAAGCCCGGGGCCAGGGGCGACGCACGATAATGAATATTGCCACAATGTGGTATGCAATACCGACACTCCCTGCAACGAATCGGATCGCCGGAGCGTTACGGAGTGGAAGGAACAATGTAATAGGGAGAGGGGGTGTATGTTCCAAGAAAACATTAAAATGTATACTAAAAATGAAAATGGCGAACCACTTGATAAACCGATAAAGATGACTATTACTCAAATAAAAGAGAAAATAAAAGATGCTTGGGATGCAACACCACGTGAATCTATATATAATGCTTCACCTAGAGGGAAATTCTATAGTGATAAAACATTGTACCGGGAGCCAGGCTCGGATGGGGCGGAGGACAGCCAGGGAGGTTTTTTTCTGTGGCCTGACGGAAAAGTGCGGCCAGATGGGCCCGCGCTTGGCCCTTTTGGCCAGAGGCACCTAGGCAAGGGCACGAACACCATCAGCTTACGCAGCGAGACGGCAAAGGAGATGGTTAACTGGTCAAAGACGTCACCGCGCCCGACCGACTCCGACGTCGCCGGGACACCCAGGGTCCCGGTCACGTACGGGCCGCCAGGAGGTGAGCAGAAGACACACTTAGTGGATCATGGCTTCATGACATGGGAGGAGATCTCCAATGCACAAAATCCGCTTCCGGGCACAAGCCGTGCCACGACATCCGACCGAACCAGCACGGACGGCCATGTCCGTGGACCCGAAGATCTTAGTATTCCATGGTTTAACCCTGGCACTGAGCGGACGACTGAAAGGATTAATCAAATAAATCGTGGAGAGGTAGGTCACATGGAATGGCATAAACTTGATCCGGAAGTATTGGAAGACGAAAAAGTGCTCAAGGACGCAGTGAAGGGTCCAACTTCGCATGATCTGCCAAATTATGGATTGCCGATGCAAGACAAACACCCATCTAGTTTCCAAGGGGTTGCTGGAGATACATGGTGTATCAATCGAGTAGTCGATGACGGCCTACTAGACTGGGATTTTCAGGGGACAAGGGTCCGGGAACTAAATAGGAGGGGACTCATGTTTAGAACTGGATCCTTGTGTGTAGATGGCCCTACGTATAATCGTCCAGTAGGGTCGGAGGGCACTCGCACAGGTAGTAGTGCACCATTAAGTGAAGTATACAAACACTATTATGTATATCCTGATTATGATGAGAAATATGGCGAATCTTCAAATACTAGTATCCTGTTGGAAGATGATCATAATATATATTCTATGGCTACGAATATTGAGTGTAATAGTAATAAATCAAGGGTAGGTGAAACTAATGCTCCAGATAAATGTGCGTCAAACCCTAGTTCCGGTCATACCCCGGGTCACTCATATGGAAAATGGTTCCCTGATCAAGTCCCTGATTTTTGTGGTGCACAAAGTGTCTCTGATCTACCTAACTGGTACGGCGGCACAGAGGATGATGATAATCCCATTGGCGATATCCCCACAGCATATCTAAAGAAATCTAATTTTATGACTGAACATATAAAACGTTATGGACAATATTGGTTGGATGGCGCCGATGGCCGCTCGCTCAATCCTTTTACAAATTCAGAGCTCAAGGAACAACTTGGAATAGCGGCGGAGAGTACAGCATTTGATATGGCAAAACATATTTTTAGAAATCCACAAAAAGGTAAAGATTTAGATAATGGTGCTGGTATTGAGTGTTGCGGGGCACCACATATTAATCTAGAGAAGGGTATAGGTGAAGGCCATAGAATTAAAAAAGATGGGTTTATGCGGGCGAGAGTAATTACAGATGATACTGAGTGGTCACGCGGCTCAATACTAATGATTATTAATAATACAGGTAAAAATCGGTGGGCCGGGACGGAAATAACGGGGGGGCGCACACCGGCCCCCCCCGTGTGGTTCGATTATTATTCAAGTAAAACAGGACTTCCTAATATAGAAGTTATTGAGGAGGGTGGTGGTATAAGGTATGATGCTGAAGAATTAAATAAATGGCAGACAGACCAATGTAAACGCCCTTGCTGGGAGTTAATGAATCCAACATATAGGACATCTGATGATGAATATACAAATAATGATGTAGCTAGAGAGGTTAAGAAAAGGAAAGAGGCCTGGGCCTGGCTTCATCCAGAAGGTAATGAGAAAGCGTGGCAGGATTCTGAACCATTTAAGTATTACCATGACAGAGTTATTAATAATTGGAAGTTACCAGTTGACCATGAAACACGTGAATGTACAAATATTAAGAAACCTATGCAAAAATATGCACGTTCGGATGAAATGATAACGACTATTTCTGCCGATAACCATCCCCTACTTGAACGCGTTGATGATAGATGGGGGGATGATACAACAAACGGGCGCAAGGTGTGGGAAAAAATGTTATCAGAAAAAGCAGGAATGTCATCTTCTGTAATACCGGTGCCTCCGCCAACAGGTACTTATATGCCTGATACCATATTTATGAAGAAGAATAAAGGAGTAGGGGGGACTAACGAAGAAGATATTTCTGATTATAATAGAATGTACAGGGAACTGGTTCCAGAATGGGCTACCTACAATAATCGTGATTTATGCGATGTAACAAATAAGCACATCCCTATTAATGCAAAAAACAAAGATTTAAGTGATCTCCCCGGTTTTTCTCAATCAATGAATGGATGGTGTGTTGTAGGTTCCCCGGCCCCCTCCCAGGAAGAGGATGAGGAGGCGCTTTGTCTAGAATCAGTCGGCCAAACTTTGACAACTACTCTTGTACCATCTAAAGCCTACATTCCACCTTTGAATAAAGAAATGTGTTTTATTGATGTTGATAAAGCTGGATGTACTACACTAAGCGACGAAGGCGCAAAATGGTATACTGGTTTTGTGGATTTAGGGGATGATATTGAAGTGCGAGGGATTAATGCGAAGGAAAAATTAGAGTGGATGGCGGCATATATCGATTGGGTTCGACCAAACGAATTATTAGATCCAAATTTACTAAGCGGAATTGGCAAGGACGACCTTCAAAAGATAGCTGGTCTGGATGAGGGTGACGCGGACCTGTTGCTGGAATCCGGTTTTGGGGGAAGTTTAGGTGTTCTTGAGAAAATATCATATGAGACTCTATCAAAGATCGCAAACCTTATTAATAAAAATACTAATACTGGGGATGGTTTAGAATGGTATGATAGACAACCCCCTAATATTGAAGCATTATTAAGTAGTGATGGTCGGTATAGTGCTACTATCGCCCCTCCAAAATTCGAGAAATGGGGGTCCATTGGAAATGAGTGTTCTTCTGGCTGCAATGCTGACGATTTTACGGACCAAGGACTATGGAAGAAGGGGACAGAGAATGCCAGATGGGTGTTGACAACTTCTCGAACCCCTCATCCAGGGGGTAGTATGCGGGTTGAGGACATATGTCGTTCTTCCGACCCCGCCAACCCCGCATCCCTTTGTTCTAAGGACCCTACAAAAGATGAATTATGTGATAATACTAAAACATGGCTGGGCGGCGACGACGGCAAGAGCCAACCCTCTTTCTCAGATCTCCGAAATAGAGCGGAATATTGGGATTTAGGATATACAGGGAATTGGGATCCTCACGCAGGACATTTTCCATTGGATTACAGCACAGACGCCGCGCACGGAAACGACAAGGGTGTTGGAGAAGCCTATATCCCACGTGATAAGGAGGCGATAAGAGGCGTTCAGCCAAATGAAGGATGCTCACCTTGGGTAAAACCAGGTAGGACTATTAAAAGAATACAGGATACTAAAAATAGCACTACAAACTATAAAGATATCCCTTGGATGGAACCAGTTTGTGGAGGTCATCCATATACTAAACAAACACATGAATTCTGGGCACGGGAAGGAGGAATTCATGGTAAACATATACCTTATAATGATGTAAGTCGATCCGCTTTTTTCCATGGCCCGGGCGGAAAGGTTAACATTCTAGATGATGGTTTACTCTCTGAAGATACAGAGTGGTTGCAGTCGGGGTTGTTCGACGGGGGCGGTGTTGCAGGTGACATCTGGCACCCTTTTGATAAGGCCGTTAACGCAACTGTGGGCGTCGATTTCGGCGATACGAATCCAGGCAGGTGGAAGGGGTCTGGTACACATAATCCCTATTATGCACAAGATCCACATTGGGGGGTATATAATAATCAAAGGTCATGTTTTTTAAATATGACTCGGGAGAGTCGTGACTACACCAACAACCAAAATGAGCGTCCTGATAGTGAATTTGAATGTCAGGCATATCCCCAACGTATTGATTGTGCAGATATGTATTCTCAAAATATGGATCCGAAGGAGCAGACGGAGGTGGTCAAAGAAAGCGATCATAGAATAGAAGGATTTACAGATAGTGAAGGATTATATGGAACTGGTGATTTAATAGAACCTTTTGGATATTTGAGTGGCGGGAGTGTATATGCGGGGGAAAATGAGATAAGTGAACCCTATACAATATCAAATCCCCCTCATGAGCAGGCCGTTGGATGCACGCATGTGGGGGGAGTAACTTCGTGGCAATGCGCAAGAAGTTCTCCATTTAATTACAGCAAGACCCTCATACCCTCAGGCGACTATGAGGGGAGAGCTAGTGAGGGTGATTTCGGCGTCACAAGCCAGCGGTTAGAGAACATACGGAAAAGTGTTGAATTAAAAAAACAGGGGCGCTCTTCAGACCCAGAAGGTCTTTCCCTGGATTCCCTCAAAAATAGTTATTGTCCGGGAATTTGCGAAAGACCAATTGGAAGAGGAGGGGGATCAGGAATCCCCGACTGGTTAGATTATCAACTCGATCATGGGCGCAATTCCAACCCCGCGGCAGCGCGGGCCCAGAATCGTGAAGGGATCCCGGCCGGGTCATGGGACCCTGCGCCCGAGTCCCTCGATGGGGGGCCGCTCGATCGAGGGGGGCAGCTGCGAGCCCGAGCTGGGGTGGACCTGCATGACCGGAAGTCCTACACTCAATCCCTCAGCCAGGGCTCGCAATCTAATATAGGACCAAAGGGTTGGCCGGATATATGGCCAGCAGCACATTATGCACGTAGGCTTCATTCCAAGTGCGAATTCGGGGGGCGACAAGAGTGGGGTGGGGGGAGTGGAGAGTGTAATTTAATGGGATCACCTTTTAACGATGTTGATTTAGTCCCGAAAGGGGAAGGTTGGGAATTTAAGAATAGGGTTTGTGGAGGAACAAGAGATTGTATTGGTATAAATGATCAGCCGCTGACGGAGGAGTTAGACATGTTTGGCGAGAACCGCATCCTGCGGCCTAATCCTGCGTGGCATGGCGATGGCGGGGGCGTCCTCGAGCCCGGGCTGGGGAGGGGTATTACATTTGATATAGGACAGAAACGTGAAAATAGGGCAGCATTGTGTAGTATAATTAGTGATGAATTATATAATGAAGGTACTGCAGCCGGTCTGGAGCGCCGGAGAAATGTGCCGTGGGCGGATGGTGAAGGACCTGGATGTTATGAAAGGGGGCCTCCCGATAGGGAAAGCGGTGAATTATATTATTTTGATAATATATCTGGAGAAACCCCAGATCGTACTAGGTTATTGGAAGAACAGAATGACGAAGAGAATGACCTCTGCCAGACACGTCTCAACTGCGTATACCCGTCGAATCAACCATGGCTTACTTCCAAAGACGGAGAAACATATAACTATAACAGATCTTGTCCATTTGATCAAAAGGTATTGTTGCCCCCTCCAAACTACTGGGATAAGGGCCACGGCCAGACCGAATTTCACTTCAACCACTCAGAGGGATGCCCACATTTAGACAGAGACCCTTATAAATATACAAAAATTGAAGGAATTAATAACAGATACGAATGCGAACAAACGGGGGAAGAAGAAGGCCTTGACTATATATGGAAGGATCTATGGACAGAAAATGCCCTTATCGATACGGGCGAAAATACATGGAGGTTCCGCGAAAACGGGGATTCTGGAAAGTCGAACCATGTAAGGGTTGAGGAATATAACCCTAAACACCGGTACAGCTCTCACAGCTGCAAGGCGTCAGGGCAAGGGGGTAATTCGGGATGTAGCAAGTCGTCCAATGTCAAGCGAGGCCAATATACCAAGTTTGATACAAAAGGTGAACTCACCGACGAGCACCTGGTGGCCGCTCGGCAGGCAGGCACGACCACCAGCGTTAGCAGGGAGGATATCCTTACCTGCGATAATCTTCGCGGGAAGTGGGGAACGCCTGACAGTGAGAGAACAGACCAGAAGACGGCGGCGGATGGGCCCAACCAGCAGCTGGCGGAGGAGCAAGGACCTGTCCCCCCCCCGGGCAAGGTGCTGAGGGGTGAGAATCTGTTGTGTGTAGGACAAGGAACCGGTTCGGAGGGTATCATGCCTCGGCAGTTCCCCCCCTCTCAGTCGCAGGATGGAGCGGCATGGCGGCACGCCGAAGATGGCGAGCTAGGATTCCTTAGTAACACTGAATCTAAATATCATAAGAGATATTTAGATGCAGCGCTTAAAAAGAGCCATAGGGTAAATGATTGGAATAATGAAGTCCCAGAATCAGATGGATCCGAGCACGCCCCTCGCCACTATAACTGGGTATGGGATCCACTTGATCGATGTATATGTAGACCATGGGAAATACCACAAAAAGTAGTACAGGAAATGCCTGCATGTGGTTCACCATGTAAGCAATCTGGAGCTACCTATAGTGATAGAGACCCTAGAAGGGGGACATTGCGTGAAGCAAGTGATAATATTGTAGATCAATACACTTCATTAAAAGAGATCGCCCTTACGACTGGGTCATTTACAGAACCGGTGCTTAAGGAACAATTGATATGTCCTGATTGGAGTGAAGAACCATGTGACGACGACGGGATAAATTGTAAATATAGAAGTCCACATAATTATTGGAATACGTGGGATGCTGAAGAAGGTGAATATAATCATTCAAGGTGTAAACATGGGGAACCTATATCCCAAAAAATAGGTGGTGGTTGGCCAGAAGGGACATTTGATGATCCTCGAACAGGAAAGGAACATCCTATAGAACCAAAAATTATGATAGGGGGGCAACCAAAAGCACTTCAGACGGGTCCAGAATGGTACGGGAAAGTACAATTTATTAACTGTATTAAAGATAAAGCAAATAATGACCGTATATATCAATATGAAGGTGATGGCAAACATCCGTGGAAAGGTTCTTTCCCAGAAGAAGATACAACAACAAATGATTGTTCAAATCCAGGGGAATGTCGAGTGTCAACTTCCCCAATTGATCCCTCCTTAACTATAGAATCAAATGTCGGTCGGTATGCTGAAACATATAGACAGGTTGGATGGACAGATAGTGTTGCCAAGATATTTAAAGATGAATATAATAGAAAAATGGCAGTCCTTGCCCGTGAAGGTCATCCCCACCAACGTTATAACCCCAGAGTGAGTAAAATAAAAGAACAGACCTATCAAGAACATATCATTAATAGTCAATCGAATAGCGAAATATTCCAGATTTTAATAATTGATAAAGGGAATGAAAATATACCTATGAAGAACATCGAGGACATGGCCGCGCGGCTGGCCGCGGCTGCGGACGAGGCGACGCGCAAGGCGATCGAGGAAGATGTCCTTGACGGACTCGATAATGAAATTAGATTAGAATTACAAGATACGACGGGCGTGGGAGGGACAAATGTAATCATGGACAAAACTATAGATGACCAAGTTTTTAAAGATTATTTAAAAAAGGACCCTATACTAACAGAAAAATATATAAAGCAAGTTGTATCTGATATAAGAAATAACGTAGCGGGTCTTGCAATGCTGGATACCATTGCAAGATTTTATGAATTATGGTGGTATAATAAATTACGGATCGACCTTCTTCAATTAAAGAATGGTATAATAGATGGTTCAAGAATTCCAGAAGTTGATTCTTTAGATGACCATATTCTTCAAGATAAAGCTAGAACATTTGCAATGAAAGGTGCCGCCAAATCACTTATACGTGTTGGGACATTAAAAAAAATACGATCGGACGGGACATTTACATGTAGTGATTGGATTGTAGGGGATAAAACTCCGCCACATCTAACATCTGAGTGGTCTACAAATAATGGAAGGGTTCGTTTTGATACACCCGATAATGAATATGCTAGTAATAAATGGACATGTCATGATTCGGGCTCGACGACATTAATGGAGCCGAATAGCAGTTGTAATAAATGTAATGAATCTGCTTGGGATATTTATTATTCAACACCATCGCCTCTGCCAGACCCCTGTCCTGACGAAAATGGCGACGTACCTATGTTTGAATATAAAATCTATAAATGTGCTCGATTATCATCCACTAGTGCTGATGGTATTACAGAAGCTGGTGATACTCAAGTATGTCAATGGGAACGCACAAGGATTGAAAATGAAGGTTCATGTATAGCACGGGATTTAGAAATAACTGGTGATGATTATAGAATACCTGGATGTGATCCAAGAACCCCACTTGAAGATGATTGCTATAAAGAATGGAAACATGGAAGAAATGTAACTACATGGTCACCTAATATAGGGGGAATATATATTGAATATGGAACAACAACAACTGACGAGAATGGATTAGATAAATTTGTACCCAATATAGAGGATGAGAAATGCATTGAAACAACGCGCACAGGTATTGCTGAAGTTCTTTCATTAGATAATCGAGATGAAGAAAATGGATTGGGTTGCATAGAATTCATTCCCAATAGAAATATAGAAACACATATACGTGAATATGATACAAGAAAATGGCCATTAAGAATAAGAGGAACACGTGGAAAAGAGGGTGTGTGGGAAACAATTAGAGAGGAGATTATTATTCCTGAGCTCACAAATGGAACGTTTACAAGATATGTTCCTAATGTAGGGTATCAAACTATTAAAGCTACCGGACCCACAGGTAGTAAGATGTATGTACAAACAATGCGTTTAATAAGTGATCCAGATATAACCGATTGTTTATATTGTAATCACCCTACAGATGGAGGTGAAAAATGTATTACTTCATGGGCACCGGATGCCCTAAATGAATGTCAAGCATTAAATAGTTGTAGAATCGATGTCCCCCCCCATATTGTAGAAGAAGAGGATGTTGATAATTATAGGGGTTTAAATCCTTTCTCAAATAGTAACATATTATCAAATGATATGCAAGATAAATTAGTAAGAGATAATATGGATATTATCAGTGGATCAATATATGGCTCACTGGAGGAAAACGAAGGATGGACTAAATGCTTTAGTCGATCAATTGATGATGATGCATTAGATAGTGATCCACAAGAATGGAGGAATTCCTGCCCACCCGATTCACCAGGAACTTTAATTGTTGGTAAGAATTCCGAGGGCCATATTTTTGGAGGGTATACAGGTACTTCATGGGGACAACATGAAACATATTCATTAAATGATGAATTTGATAAAAAATGTTATGGATGTTTTGATAATTCATCTTGTAGTGAAGGGATTAATGAACAAACACCTCCTTTAGTTGCCTGTCCCCCCGGACGGGATGGGGCTTCAGTAGACCCAAATGTTGAATGCTCTCCGGAGGGCTATCTCAATGAATGGCAAGGGAATTGTGACAGTTGTACACAATGTTTTAGAGATTGTAAGATTCCTCTTCCGCAACATGAACAGATTATAAAAGGCAATTACCCCAATTATAATCTTAGAAATGATGATGGTAATTTAAAGTGCTGGAAAGATATAATTGTAGATGCAGAACAAAATAATGACGCAACCCTCTTAAATGATATACGAATATTCAAGAGGGACTGCGAGAATATATGCGATCAGAGATTCCCTCATTGTAGAGAAAGGGAAACAAAGAGGTATTGTTTCCCCACAAATATAATAAATAGTAAAGTTACTAAGGATTCACATCAATTTATTTTTGGATTTGGAAAAGAAACTTCGACAGACTCCCCTGTTCCAATGTATTTTAGGGCAAATGATAAAGGTGTTGAAAATATATTTCAAAATAATGATGCATCGGTATGGCCGGTATTTGGTGATGGTCAAGGATTAAGCTTTGGAGGGGAAAGAAAAAATAAATATGAATGGATTCTTGAAAATAATACATCCGATTTGCCGGGGCTACCAGAGCCAGAGGGACATCTCTGTAAGTTTACTACTGGGTATGATGGTATTCCATGTGAAGAGAATAATATTCGATGTACTTCTCATTCGGAATGTAACATCGATCAATATTGTTCTAAAAATTATAATGAAATAGGTGTTAATAATGAAGATATATATCGTTGTAGAGGATGTAATCAAATTGTGACAGATATACGCTCCACCGACACCCCAAAGGTAACTGATGTCTTCCCGTACGTCCCTCCTGATGAAATATCGCCTTATATCAGGTGTGCACGCCAAGATTGCTGGGTTGTGGGGATGGACGGCGAGGGAAAGATGGATAAGTGTGAGAATGGGTGGATACATAGTGAAGCAGAAAGACAAACTGATTCAACATACTTACCCTTATCACAAGTAGTGCCCTTTGGTAAAAATGCATATTGTGGAAAGTCCAGCCATGAAAATGATATCGTCGATAATAATAATTTCCAATTTTCCGCAATAAATAATATGCAAGCGACAACTACACCAGAAATTAATAATATATGTAATGATGGGGATAGGAATTTGATAACCAGCAACGGAATACATATTCCACAGAATGATCCGCAGGTAACAGATATAGAAATATGGACGAAATGTAGGTCTGATAACCATAATAAGGATTTTGGAATGAATGATGTTTATAATGGATATATGTATAATGCTCGTCCGTGTCTAGGAGCTGATTTTAATTAGTCGTCCTTTCGTTAAATATATCTAATGAACCCAATATTTATTCAAATGATACATTTTATTAATTATATTTTCTCTATTAATATTAAAAAAAATAAAATATTAATATTAATATAATGGGTGAAGAAATTCATGAAACCCTTGAACCTTTAGATTCATTAATTATTAGAAACTGGAAGCACGATAATATGGCTGCGTCAAGGGTTTGTAATAAAGAAGAATATTTACAAGGAGATATGGGATGCCCGGAAGGTTGTTCGATTAAAGTAGGTTCAAAACCATTCAGTAATCAATTTTCAGGAGGGGCACGGATCATTGATGCATTAGGTAAAGATGCTGTATTACCCTTTCAATCCCAAGACTTAGAACCTCAATATGTAAGGATGTCTCCACGTATTGGTGGAGGACCAGGTACTTTTTCTAAAGAAGGAGTACCCGATGAATGGAAAGAATACGTAAAATGGTGGACAAATACAGAAGATCAATTAGTTCCTCCATATGAAGCAGTTCCTAAAGTATATGAAACGAAACTATCAAATAAATATGCCCGAATGGACTGGGAAGATGGTATTATGTCTCCGGCAGTCTCTTCTACTTTTCCAAATCGGTATAGTCCAGGTGAACGTTATGGAATTGAAAAAGGTCTACAAAAAGGCCTTGTCCCTGGGAGATGTCGACCAGGGACTGAACCGATTACAGATATAGATGAATGTAGAGATGCTTTAGTAACACTTAGTTTAGTCCCCCCTGATTATGATCTACAACCCGATTCGGATCTTTCAACAGGACAATCCGATAATAATGATAAATATAAATATTCATTTAATTGTTATTCAACATCAGAATCACCTGACGTTCCACAAACAAGGGGTGATTGGTGTGCAAAGGATTTTAGAATGACGGATGAAATTAAGAATAAAACCCCTGTATATAAATCTGAAAATGATTATTATGCATATGTAAGTGGTACAAAAAGAGATATAGATATTTGGCCAAGACGTACATGCATTGGATGGATTGAAAATAAAACATGTGAACGAGATGAGGGGGAGGTTAAGTCCTCTTCCGAGGAGACTCTTGACGGCGCGGGGGAGCTGAACAACATATACTCATGGCAGAAAAAAATGGATGAAACAGGTGACTGGAATGTAAAAAAGTGCACGACCCCCATTAAATATAATGAATATAATCGTGCGAGTGGTCGATGTATATGTGATATTTCTAAAGAGGATATAATAAATGAAACAATGGTTCCTATACTAGGAACTAACACAACGTCAACCTTCAACCACTCCATGGCCGAGGCCATAAGGGAAGCAGAAGATCTGCAGGGGGCACCACCCGGTTCCCGTCTCGAAACTCTGCGCCGCAATAGATTGGAATACATACATGACGGATTAGATTATACTCTAGAACTTAGTTGTGAGCCCCGTGATGACGAAGGGGTATATCCGCTGATAGAGGGGACACAATTTCGTGAATCCAATACCCCTACCTCTCACCCATGTTATAATGAAGGGAATTCTATGCCTTACAATTTATGGGAGTTTTCGGATGAGGGAGGATGCGGGCCGTCCTCCTTAGATCCCCATTGTGAACTTAAAACAATGGAAAGTAGAGCTGTAATTAATTGTGATGGTACGAATCAATTTAATGTCGAAATAAATCCTTTAGAAGATATAAGTTTTACATGTGAAGAAGTATGTAGCGGTATAAAGGACCCATTAAATGAACGTAGATTTAGACAAGAGTATCAATGGAGGATTGGAAATTCTGAGAATAAAAATGCTGCAAAAGATTATTATAACTTAAATAATAAGAATATTAGTCCAGAAGATATTAAATCACAATCTCCAGAAGGTGTATATGCTACATCACAAGTTATGGATACCCCTGATCTATTGGACCCCTTGCAACTAATATGGAAGGACCATACTATGTATACTACTACAAATACATTGGCGCAGATTACCGATATGCAGTACTACGAGACCTTACTAGGATTGGACAACCCCACCTTCGAAGCCTACAAGGCGCGCGACAGATGCTGGGAGGACTTGAGGAGAGATGGGACAGGGGAGGATGAATGCCGTCTGCCTAGAGTCATAACCCCTGAGCAAGAAGCGGTTGAAGAAATGGGGACCTTAAATCTACCATTACAGGACAAAAATAATATTAATAATCAAATTATAAATAGTCTTGATGATAATTCTTACGATAGTTTCGACACGCACCCAACCGTCGGCAACGGGTTGTTAGCTACACAATGGAAGAATTTTGCACGTGAAGGGTACCACCCTCGACCACCGGGTATATTCCATATTATGCCCGGTTGTAAATTAAAAGATAAGATCCCCCCGGGATCAATCATCGATGACACGGAACAAAGGCGCCTCGTCAACTCTTACCATGAGGTTTGGGATGCAGCGACATCGCGCCGCATGGATAAAGAAAGGGAAGCCTATAATGAAGGTTCTATATGGATGGGGGATGAAAGTGGGGAAATCCCCTCCAACCATACTCCATCACGTTGGCATATATCCGGCAAACCTTTTTTACTAAGGGATTCTTTATGTAATCACTTTAACTATGATGAATGTAATATATCAACGGCATCCCCAACTAGCCTCCAAAGTAATATTGCAGAGTTCTGCGAATGGCAAGATGTAGTGACAAAAGAGATTGATAATGATGTTATAGAAGAAGGTATAAAGGTTAAAGAATGTGTAATGGAAACAGATAAATATACAATAGGCAGTCCTTCACCTTTAGAATGGAGGTATCACCAAGATCCCTCTAGAGGTTTATATATTGGGCCCCCAAAAGAGTCCGTAAAGGTAAATGATATAGAAAGGATTGGAAGATGCGAAGGACTTGATGGAGAAGTTTGTTCCGTTTCCGTAATCCCCGATAATCTTCCAGAATTTCCCTCGGAAGATACAATATTTGAATCTGATTGTCCTGAAGAATGTTCATTTATACCAACAGGATGGTCAGAAGATAATGATCGTAATAGTAAGTGGGTTACAAAAGGAAGATGTAAGGGTGGGCCTAATAAACCATTTGGTTGTTATGCTTATTCTCCTGGTCCAAATTTAATAAAATATGGAATAACACCTCAACCTTTTGATAAAAAAGATAAAGGGGGGCCATCCCTTTCTTCTGATGGACTTTCCGCTAGTATTGAAAGAAGAGGTGGGTTTAATGATTTAGGAGGTCCAAATGATAGACCAATTTCTGATTGTGGTGAAAGGACATCATGTTTACTTAATGTACATGGTGGTAGTGAAGAATGTAGATTAAATAGACGTTTACCAGACGTATGGAATGAAGCCATAAAAATTAGACAATTATGGAGGGGGAAAAAATCAGAAGAATGTGACCCTTGTACTAAAAATACTACCGAAGAGGCCTGCCTGGGCGAGAGGTCTAATCAGCTAACAACAAGGAGCGAGAAGCAGGGGGCCCTGGAGGCGAGGGAGGAGGCGATACGGGAAGCCCAGTTGGCTGAAAGGGAAGCGTGGCGTGAGGAGGCTGTGGGTGATCTTGGAATGCTCAGCGAGGTGGCTAACGTATACGACGATCTAGTCGTAATGCCCGTTCAAGATGCCTTAGAAAGCGCGGCAGATGACTCGTTTTCGACCGTGGCAGATGCTTATCTAGAATATCAGGAGCTCTTCGGGGGAGAGGAACCTGCGAATTATAATGCAGGATTATGTAGATGGAGCCAAGGAAAATGTAAAGCAGAAAAAATATTCTCAACTGATGATAAGTATCGAAATCCACGAATTAATGTATTAACAACACAAAAAAAAATGTGTTGCAATATACAAGACGTATCAACTTCCAATTTTGATACATGGAAGGATAATAATGCTGATTTGGTGCAAGAGATAAAAAGTCTCGCCGACCCCAACGGGCCTCTGAGCAATTTGACCTCTCGCGCGATCAAAGAGGGTGCAGACCAGATGGTGGGTAACTTGGGCGGACTTGATCGCTTAGGCCTGATTGATCTTATTCTTAAGAGGTTGAAAATTAAACAGGAATGCGGTATGGTTGAAGAAGATAATGATGGTATTGAAAAATGTATAGAAACTAACAAATATTTAGGAAATACATGCACACTTACCACCGGTTCTCCACAAGGAGGAAATAGGTGCTTGTGTACAATTTCTGGCGCACCCTGCAGTGAAATAGTGGAACTAACATCTCCTTGTGAATATGTTCCTTATACTCCATGTGGTAATTATAGTGAGAAAGATTGTAATGGTACTTGCGAAAATATACCAGGTGCCCCTCCACCGCCATCCGGGGATTGTAGTAAAATTATCATCACCGGACCCTCAGATTGTCCCCCAACTTCATGCTCTTATACACCCCCTAAAGATTTTAAAACCGCATCAGGATCTAGCATTAGTATTAGTGATAAATGTAAATGGATACCATGGGACGGAAAGTGTAAATGTTGTTCATGGAAAAATGCAATGCAGGGAAGTTGTGATGTAACGGAATGTTCATCTGTTTACTCTTCTTTAGACGAAAGAGGCTGTCCAGCACACCTTGAAATAGATAATGATTTCCAAGAAGGTATCACCGTACATGATCCATGTAGTGAATTAGATAATGATTGGTTTACAATGGATACAATGAACTGGAAATCACAAGTATCGGATTTAAGGCCTAATCCGGGTACTTCTCCCGAGGAAAAATTGACTAGAGACATAGCTTCTAAATTAATTAGTGATTTAGGATTCAGTGACCAGGTAGACCTAGGAAGAACTAGAGAAAACCCGTCACTTAAGTACCATAAATGGAACCCTGCAAATGCTTGTTCAGATGGTGAGTCATTATCTAAAAGTGAATGTGAATATAATGGAGAATATTGGAGTCCAGAGAGGGCTTGTACAAATAATATCTCTAATGAACCAGATGAGTGTGAATCTACCGTCATTAGACCGAATGAATATAAATTGGATATTAATGATATTAAGTTTATTATAAAAAAACGTCGTCCAAAAATAAAAGATATATATTTAAATGATCTAGCATATGAAGTTATCTCTATAGGGGATTATAAGGGTGGATTTGAAGAAGGATCTCAATTTTCCTCACCAGATAATCTAATTGACAATACTGAATTTAAGAATTTATATAAATATTGGATAATGGATATAGACCCTGATAGCAATACATATAATGAATATATTACAATCGAAGATCTATTACTCGCGGATTGTAGTCATGGTTATATACAGGGGGATGATGATATACCTGGAAGACAAACCTGTCCAATGGGTGATACTAGTGTGGGTCAAATAGATACAGATAATTTAACATCAGAATATAAAGTATGGGCAGAAGCCCATAATACTTCAAATACTGAATTATCAAACCTTAATCATCGCGCGAATGGTGATTGTTTATTTATACCAGCAGGAAGAGGATGGAAAAGTGGTTGCTCAGGTATACTTAATAAAGATGGGGAAATTGATCAAGACGACTATACATGTATTGATTCTGAAACGGTTGCTGTCTGTAAAATATCTAATGATGAAAATTATCTATCAAATAATGCATTTTATTCTCAAGATCGTAATAAGGTCCAAGATCTTCGTAGAGCATATGATAGAAGGTATGGTACTGATCCAAGCGGGAACGATAATCCATATAAAGAATGCCCTACAATCGTTGACAAAACGAAACATGGCGCGGTGAAAGGTGGTTTTCCTGATATCAACTATGAAGCCTCATTAATGCAGAAGGGGGAAAGGTATTTCCCTGGATTTCCTGTCACTACGATGGGGATCCACGACAGAACGGATGGTAGGTTAGGTCGAATTCCAATACCGAATGAGGATGGTACAGCACAGGCTGGTGAGGATACTTGGCCGAATGCATGGCTAAATGAATTAACTCCAATTAACAGATCATCAAATATAGTTGATATAGTCCCTGGATTTTCTCAAAGAGTATGGATGGGTGCAAAAGAAAATATAACAGCGGTATCAGGGAAATGTGCCGTGAGAGAAGACATAATCGAAGGCTTTTCATCGTCTAATGAAGGAATAAAAGAAAAAGATGTTCACGCAAAAAGTACTATGGGGAAGGATATCATCGAAGGGGTCACGAACATAGAGAAGGCGCGCGCCAGTCTCGCACAACTGAATGATATATTAGATATTAAAACTGAATGGTGTCCTACTACAGAAATTAATTCAAAAAATACAAATTGGAAAGATACACCCTATGGTGATTTTACACAGGAAAAATTAGATGAGGTCTATGATTCAAGGATTAATTCAGAAAAAGATAAAGAAAAAGTATTTAGACTGAAACGTTTAAAAAGAGATGTAGAAAATGCACTCAGAATAAACAAGGAAAGGAGTTGTTGGAGTCCAGAAAACCCTTTTTGGAAGGATTATACATCCAATAATTATCCGGATGTAGAAATTACACATGAAAACGCGTTTGCTGTACCGCCACCAACTTCCTCACCAGGGGGTGAGAGTATTACTGATTCAGAATGGTTTTCAAAAAATGCAATTTGTGTTGATATTGATGATAAAGTATTCGGTTTAAATAATATATCATGTTCTACTATAAATGATTCACCAAACCATGATGATATTACTACTATAAGTAACCTTTGTACAAACTATAATACGGATGATTTTAATGCAAATAATATGTGTTGCATGTGTGGTGGAGGAAAGGTTGTTGATGACGCCTTAGGTAGTTCTCCCTGGGATTATCATAAGGATAGATTAGGTAGGGTATTATTATCAGAAGTATCATCGGATGATAAGGATTTTAATAGTCGATTTTTTAGTAGGGTTAAACCTCTTGCTCCTTGCAAGGTAGGTGTATTTTCTGATTTAGATCCAACGAATATAGATGATCAAAAAGAATTATTAGATGATAATTTCCCTCTTCGAAAATTAGGGGAACCTAATTATAAAAAAGGCATTGAAAACCTTAGAGAAGGTGAACCATCAGAAGATTTGGAATATCAAGACCATATTTTTGGAGGGGGGTTTGATGGAGAATCGTCTAGAATACCTAAATATGAAATGCAGGGTATCTATAACTTTCCAGCAAGTTATGGAAGAACATGGGGTATTGGAGCATCATGTTTATCATCTAAAAAAGGAACATGTTGGAATACAGGTCACTCTGGTAAATCATTGCATGAATCCACCATTGCAACTAGTTTACCCACAGATAATACATTAGTCGTTAATACACAAATGTCACAAAATTGTAACAGAAGTCAATGTACTCAAGAGGAAGCTATGAATTTGGCGCAAGGAAGTTTTAGAACTGACAATGCAGGAAATATAGTCGCCGACTCGGGCGCTAGCACACCGGTCAGCTGGAATTATGGTTTAACAATGAAGGATAAGTTTAATCAGGATTGGGGTGGGGCATATTTTTTGAGATCGATTTCACGTCCACCAATCACATTTAATGTATCTGATAAGGTTCCGTATGAAATGGACGGGAGTGATAGTTGTGGTGAGAGTGGCCCGCTTCCGGTAGAGTGGGAGCCAACATGGACATTTGAACCTAATAAAGATCTCAGTAGATATTATCTTCCTCCAGGGGCACTTGGACATGATCCATCAGTTATAGTTAAACCCCTAATTAATCAACCCGTATTAACACAAGGATATCATGAAGGTCAAGGTCACCATAAACAATCAAGAAGGCATAACTATGGTGATGGATACGTAGATGAACCTTGGAAAGGTTCCATAATATCTCCATTATATAATCAGGATAAAAATACTCTTAAGGATAAGTTTGATTCCTATGATTCTACTTCATGTATTGGTCCACGGAAACGTGATAACACAGCAAACTGTTGGCTTTATAAATATGATCGTGATTGGTCAAATAAAAAAGCAACACAAGGAATTGATACAGAATGCAAATATACTCCCGAAAGTACGGGTATATGGAAATGGGATCAATTAATTGATGCAGATCCAAGGGAAATATATCTATGGGAGAATGAAGAAGGTGTTATAAGTGATACTCTAAAAGAAAATAGATATCTAGAACAATTAAAAACAAGATTTACTATCCCGAACCGGGGATTGTCAACACGGACAGAATATTGTATAGGTGGAACACATGAAGCTTTAAATTATTTACCCCATCATCAATTAAACCCACATATCCATGTCACAGGTGCGGTTGATGATTGTTCACTTAAACCTTTTGTAGGTAACCATTGTGCAAATATAGGTACCCCATATACAGATCGTCAAGGTATTCATCCAATTAAAAATAAAAATGACCCAATTCGTGAATGGCATGATAATAACATGAATCAAAAAGGATGGGGTGATTATGGTAAGGTTCCGATAGATGATCCAAGACCACTAGAAATCGGGTCTGATGGAAATTATGTTGAATGGCAAGTATCTTATAAAGACGGGGAATGTAGATTTACATCCGGGTGTACACAAGATCCAGATACAGGTGAATTATCAGATGAATGTGCTTCCCCGTCTTTTATGTTTGATAAATATGATTGGTATAATACTGATGATACATCCGTCAAAGCGTCTCTAAGTATCGGTGATATGAAAAAAACAGAAACAAAATGTAATCGCGGAGGTATGGGGTCATGGCCACATGTCCGTCGACTTTGTAGATGTAGTGACCCCGATGAGCTAGTGCCATCCCATCCACGTATATTTGGAAGACCACAACTTCATGGAACATCACAAAAGTTTGGAGAAGAAATTCGTAAACAATGGGAAGAATATGATATAAACCGAGGGCGCTGGTCGCGGCAGCTTTCGGTAGCGGAGATGGGGCGCGGAAAACGATGCAAAGATCAAAATAATATGATTCAAAGTGCACACTACCTTCTTACACATCCATGCGTCTCTTCCCCGTGCCCATGTGTTCGACCAGAGTCGGATGGTTTTCCCATGGAGAGCTTTGAGTCGCGAGCAATGGCTGTTGCAGTCAAAGAAGAAATTGTGGGAGATGGGGGGGAGCCCCCGCAAAATTGCTTCCAAGATGTGGAAGAAATCTTAAAGGAAGATAAAAGTGGATGTGTTAAAGATTTTCTTTGGAATATTAAAAAAGAGGCAGCAAAAGAGCTTAATACACCATGGTTTGATCGCCCGCTTTCGAAGGAAGCAAATCAATTCGCAAAAGAAAATGACCCTACTGAATATAATTGTGAAGAAGCGCTTGAAGCCACAGGATGTAGTAATCGCTTTTCCAGTGAAGATAAACTAGAATGTTTAAAAGGTAAATCAGCAATGATATGGAAATGTAGAGGAGGGGAGGATCAGGAAAGTTACGGGGGATATAGAGGTGTAACATGTACAGCTACAACATTATCTCCTTCGCCACAAGGAATGGAAAATATTATACCTTGCATAAATGAATTTATAAAAATCAAATGATTAAAGAAATTATAATATTTTATTTTCTATGTAATCATTAAATAAGATGCCCTTGTTACAGGACTATACAGATTTTCATAATGAGGTAGGTTCATGGGATTATGGTAAGCCCGAAGATGATCCTTTTATATGGATTTTAGGTGAAGAAGGGGAACATTGTGATAAAACTTGCGCAAAAGAGTACCTACAATGTACTGATGGTAATTGGGGTGTATGGGATAGAGAAACATTTGATAAAGCCTTTACTGAGGCACTTACACACTATAATAGTCCATATCTCTACGAATATACAAATTATTTGAATAAAATTAAAAAATTTAAGAGTACAGACTCGATCACAGACCTTAGAGAGGAGCTTCTAAGGCTTACAAATGGTGATAGCCTTGCGGATACAGAAGAAACACACCGCGAGCTGACAAGGGACATGACTGACCAAGAAATAAAAGAAAAGTACATCTCGATGCTTACACATGAAGTAGAAGAACAAGCCAAAAAAGCTACTTTAGAAAATATAAAGGGGGAAAAATGTAGGTTTTATAACCCCCCCTTTGGTTCAACAATGTCCACAAATATGTGGGGAAATAAAGATGGTAATCATACCGATGTAGCCCCTTATTGGCAAGATGAAAAATATGGTTCAAATAATCTTATCACTCCTAAATCTTGTCATTTTAATTATAATGGTATAATGGTTTATGATGGAGTCCCACAGGATTCCAATTTTTGGAGAAAAGAAGGAAATAATGTATACTCGACACAAGTAAAAAAAGAAATACTTACACTTTCACCTATTTCAGGTGAAGGAGGGGGGCTTGATCAATGGGAAAAGTCATTGGAAAGGGGGTGGATAACAGAGGACATCTTGAAGGAAGCGGGGATTACAAAAGGTATGGTAGATTCATCAAATGAAGTTGAAGTACCGATATATGATTTGAAGGTTCATAATCTAGAAACTGGTAGTGGAGACATACAATATATACAAGGTAAAAATTCATTATATGAATTGTGGGAAAAGAGTTCACGCAATGATAATATGGACAAAATAAAAGCAAGTATGTTAAGGGATGGAGAAGGGATTTCAAAATGTAGAAGTGATGATGGATTTAGACGCAAGGATTTACAAGGTACAATGACTGATAATAGTGTAGGAAGGGCATGGATTAGAAATGAACCAGTACCAATACATAAGGATGGAGGAAGGGATAATAGTGATCTAAGTAATTCTTGGTGGAAAGATAATATTGAAGAAGAAAAATGCGATTGTATACCCTCTTGTTATAATAATGGACCATTACAAGAAAATACATACTTTTGTTCCGAAAATGGAGCAGAAAATCTATCCACAATACCCATAGCATCTACTTCTGGTTGCAAGGCAGCATATCCGACGAATTCGCCATTCCCTCAAGATGTATATAATTGGGAAGAAATAAAAAACAGATATAGTTCAAGAAGTCGGGCTTTTGATGATGAATGGATTAATTTAGTCGCCCCAGAAAAATCAGAAAATAATATAGAAGAGGAAAGTTATGATGTACATGATCATAAAAAAATGCAAATACCTCATATATCAGGTAATTGGGGTGAATGGACATATCAAGGGACACAAGATGATAGACAATCCATCTCACAGGTTCATTCAATGGATAAATCAATCCGTGGAAGATTAGGTATTGAGGGAAACAAAAATTTAGAAGGAAATAATACAATACCTGGTGGGATATATGGACAATTACTTGCAAGAAGGGGTGCTAGACTATTACCATGGTGTGGTGGACTACCAGCTAAAGATGGTATGAGAGGGACAAAGGAATGGAAAGAAGAAAAAGAGAGCCACAATCAATGGAGGGAATCCTCATATATTCCAAGATCATTTACTTGGAGTAAGGATTCTCCAATTAATAAACTAGAAAATCTATACTTAATGAAAAGACCTAAACCAGGTACAACACCATTTGAACGGGGTTATCATTCGTTTAAGGAATATAAATGGGATACACCTCCAGAACTTTGTTCACCCTTACCTCAAAATCCAATATGTGAAGGTCATTTGGGGGAATTAACACAAGCTATCGCAGCAGGTCCAAAAGGGGAATGTCCTAGATGGAATAGATATGAAAATCTTACACTAGAAGGTACTGATCGCCAAATAGATACCTTTGAACAAGCGACCTCTACCGCCCTTATAACTAGTTTAAATAACGCCCTACATGCAGCAGTATCTGAAGAAGATGCTAGTAAGGTTGAAAAATTAATTAATTTAGGTGCACATGTTAATATAGCTGATTCACATGGACGCACGCCTCTTGCTAATTCTAGGAATGATCAAATATCCTCAATTCTTCATGAAGCAGGGGGGACGTTTGTGGCTACGCCACAACCTCTAACTCAAAGAAGTGACCTTGAAAGAATAACCGAAGGAGGACGGGAAATACCGGGTCTATTACAGGATATACAGAGATTTATTACTTCACGACAAAATGAACATCTTGTTGGACAACAAACACGTAATAATAGCCCTTGCAAAAATCTTCATATGGAAAGGGGAATCAAAAGATTATGTCGTTGTCATTATCCATATAGTTCGCTAGAATTACCTCGGAACACAAGAACAGCAGCAATAATGAATAAGCAAATATTACATGAAAATGAATGGCACAAATGGGATAATGGACCCGACATTAATCATGAATGTGAAAGATATAAAGAAAAAAAAGAAGGTATACTATCCTATGGACTTTCAACGGATTTAGAAACATGGTCCCCAAGTCAAGGCCCAGAAAAAATAAGATTTGGAAATTATAAAAAGGCAAATCAAATAAACATGAATAAAATTAAAGGACAAAGAGTTAAAATTAATAATCAATTCGGTATAATATCATCTAGTCAACCCATACAGTTTGAAGATTCATATTATGTTGATGTTGTTTTTGATGGGGATCATCAATTAGTATCACATAATATAAATGATATTGATTTTTTTATTCCAAAAGATATTACACCGATTAATAAAGATGGATTACCATTTAATTTATTTAATTGTCAATAATAAGATTTATTTTAATTATTTTTTTGTATAACTAATAATATGAAACCATTATTTTTAACGATTACTTTATTAATATTAATCATAATATTAATGCTCATATTTAAAAAGAATATGGAGGTAAAGAAAACATTAATACCCAATATAATACATTTTATTTTTGGATTAAAAAAACAAACAGAAGAGTTCTTATTCCCCTATTATCTTTCGGTCCTTAGCGCCTCCAAAGTAAATTCTCCCGATAGAATATATTTCTATTATCACTATGAACCATACGGGAAATGGTGGAAAAAATTAAAAAAAATACCCAATATTATCCTAGAAAAAGTAGATCTACCCACACATTTTGGTAAGAAAAAAATATTGCATTTTGCACATCTTGCAGATAAAATTAGAATGGATGTTCTGTATGAAAAAGGTGGAATATATATGGATATTGATACAATTAGTTATAAACCCTATAAACACCTATTAAATCAAGATACAGTTCTGGCTTATGAACATAAACCAAATACCATTTGTAATGCTGTCATGATGACTAAACCATATAGTCGATTCTTTAGACAATGGACCGCAGGATATGAAAGTAAATTTAACCCGCAAGGATGGGGGGAAGCTTCCATTTATTTTCCAGCAGAAATACATAAAATGTACCCGGGTTTAGCATTGGTACTACCACCGGAAACATTCTTTAGACCATATGCAAATGAAGGAAATAAAATCTTTATTGATGATTATGAAATACCAGATAATCTTATTACATTACATTTGTGGGAAACATATACAAAAGGATTCTTAAATAATATAAAAGATTATCAATGGATTAAAGAAAATAATAAAACACTCTATAGTAGAATAGTATCCTCATGCATTCAAGAATCTGATATTTAAGAATAAGTATTATATATTGTTTATGATTAATAATGATCTAAATCAAAAGATAATTATTCTATTTAATAAACATATATTTATAGATGATTGGTTATCACATAAATATAAAGAAAAACCTCTTGCAATTTATGGAGGACCAGGTGTTGGAAAAACAACAATCGCAAAATATATCCTCAAAGATTGGACAACAATAAATATACAAAGCGATATATGTAATCAATGCAAAGATTTTAATAGTTTCCTAGTAGATTCACTCTATAAAAAAAATATTAAAATGATGTTTAATAGTAAACATGTATATAAAGCACTAATTATCGATGATATATTTATCATACAAAAAAATGATAAAAAATTATTTAAATCAATAACTGATTTCTCCAAAAAAAAAGTTAAAAATAATCCAATTATCTATATATTAAATCATATCAATAATAAACCCTTTAAAAATATCATTAGCCAATGTTATCCATTTAAAATAGAATATTCAGATAATCAATTATCTAGAATAATAAGGGAATTCTTTATAAAAGATCATTCAATTACTGATAGTCAAATTAATGATTTAATCATAAAATCAAATAAAAATCTTCATAATATTCTTGTAAATATAGATTTCTATAA